>Ga0208937_1000335_pt1 | contig 40808 bp, 28 predicted proteins | sample June2015DPH_11_5_FD_184705 | JGI IMG/M metagenome (GOLD analysis project Ga0208937, IMG submission 184705) | Peatland microbial communities from SPRUCE experiment site at the Marcell Experimental Forest, Minnesota, USA - June2015DPH_11_40... | ecosystem: Environmental > Terrestrial > Soil >...
TTCAGTCTGGATCGTGCTTTCGGGTTCGGCCTCGCGGCCTCTTCCCTGACCCAGCTTTCGGTCGTGAACAGTCCAATTCGACCGGCGGGACTCTCACCCGCATGGCACCCAGCTTCACCGGCGCACACCCGAATTCCGAAGTTGCCGACGGTGGCGGGTTGGCTGAGGCCAAGCCGGAGTGCGCCCGTCCTCGGGCGCAGCCATTGACTTCCTACCAGCGGTGGAACATTTTCCAACCACCGCCCATTCCACGTTGCTGCGCCCGGGGACGGGCGCACTCCGTTTACCCCAACTCCAAAATCGCTGCTAACAGAACAGCCGAACCGCCTAGATGTGAATACTTTAGCGCCTGAAAGTGCCGCTTCGCCGAAGTAGGATTCCGTTCGCACAGACGCCGCTCGCAAATGTGTTTTGGGGGGCACTAAAGCCTCTCATTGGACAGGCAACCAATAGTTTGGGAGTTCTGCCGGGTCTGGGCGAGGGCCGGCAGCAGCATGGCCGCGAGCAGGGCAACAGTGGCAAGAACCACCAGAAGCTCGATTAACGTGAAACCGTTTCGCCTGCGCTCTTGTTTAGCTGCCAACCCTGGCCCGTTCCTGGCAATGCTCCTGCAGGATGAAGAATGACTTTTCTTCGCGCCTTCGATGGAGAGGAGCCCTTGGCGATAGAATCCATCTTGATGCCGGGTAAAGCAAGACTATCGGGCGCGTTCGGCTTGGGTGTTTTTCCATGCCAGCTCCCATCAGTCGTGTTTTGTTTAGCGACCGTCCACATCCAATGATTTGTTATGGAAATGGTTTTAACTTTATAATTATTGCGGGATTAATCGAGCCAAGGTCATCTTGAGAGAAGTAGTATTTCCATTGGCTAGGATCAAAAGTCGTGATTGCCAAAGTGTTTTCAATTTTGATCCATTGCACGGAACCATCCACCGTCAGATGGTTGCCGCCGTCTGGGAATGGCGCGCCTCCCCGCTGGTGGGCAACGAAACCGCCAGTACTCCCCCCCCACGGGTTGTTTCCAATAGGAGTTCCCGTATAATTACAAATCAAATCCGACGCTAGTACCCAAATGGGTTTGGAATTGGGCAACTTTATTGGACTGGCCGACGGAATAAAGCCACTAACAGGGCCATTATTATACCAAGTGTTATGCCACCAATAGATGCCGCCAAAATATTGATAACCGATTTGCCATTGAGGCCCTCCCGTTCCGCCGGGGGTGGGGTTGTAAGATGTCCCATAATCTGCAAGGTCCGGGCAACACCAAACTGAAGGGGAATTGGTTGCAGTCGCATCCAAGTTGATGTCTTTGGCCGCACCTGCTGCCGGCGGGGTAAGGGCGGTTTGGTTATACGTCTGGATTGTGGAAGGGGGCTGATTGGGAAGCGCCGGTAGCGCCGAAACGACATAATCTTCGTTATTGCCGGCATAAACAATCATGCCAATCCCGATCTGCCGGAGATTGTTCATACAAGCAATTCGCTTTGCTCTCTCTTTGGCTCGCGACAACGCAGGCAGTAACAATGCGGCCAAAATCGCGATGATGGCGATCACCACCAAGAGTTCAATCAAGGTAAAGGCCCGTCTGCGATGAAGGTTCTCTTCGAACGCGCCGCCCAACATAGGGTTCACGCTGCGCTTTTCGTGTTTTGTCACCCGACGCCTGGAGGTGGAGAGAGCAGACGCTCCATCTTTGAAGCAAGTTTTTCCGGGTTGACTCTCAACGGGCGAAGGTGGAATTAGATTTGTCACAGCAAGGCAACAAGTTCGGTTGTTTGTTAGAATGGCCGGTTTCATTTTGTTTACGGTTGGATGGCTGTCATGCTTCACTACTACGGCGATTCCAATCGGTAAAAGACATTGGATTGATTTGGACCGGGCGCTGTCATAAATGGATTCGTGGTGTCGCTCAGATCAGACCAATTTCCGCTCACCAAAGAATTGGTCTGCGTTTGCAGATGGCAGACGATGTTCGTCGGCCAGCTCAAAACGAACTCGCCATTAGATTGAGTCGCGGAAATCTGCAGAGGCGCTGTTGGCTCGTAAACGCGCACATAATCCACCACCATCTCCTTCGGAAAAGTGTTGGATGCCTCGATGGCGCTATCGTTAGTAGTGCCAGTGTAGTCGCCCCCCACAGCCAGATTCATGATGAAGAAGAATGGCGCGTTGAAAGGCGCCCCACTGCTCTGGGTTTCATAAATTTTACCGTCCACCAGCCACTGGATTGAGGTGGCGGACCAATCCAACTCGTAAATATGGAAATTAGTTGTCGATTCTCCGCTGGGAAGATCGTAAATGCCCGTCTCGTTGGTTGCGTCTTCTTTGGTCGTTCCGTAGTGGAGGCTTCCTTGCACAAAAGCTGTATTATCCCCATTGTTTTCCATGACATCAATTTCTCCACAGGCTGGCCAGCCAACCGCGGGGTCATTCGTCCCCATCATCCAGAGAGCCGGCCACATGCCGAATCCCGCAGGCAGGGCGGCACGCATTGAAAACGTCCATAGGTTGGCGTGCTGTAAAGCCCCTCGGTTTTCATCCGGGCGGAAGTAAAGTTGAATCCACCCATGGATTGCTGCAATGCCACGATGTGCAGGAAGCCATTGCCATCAACGTAGGCGTTGTTTGTGTTGCCGGTGTAATACTCCCGTTCCTGGTTGCCCCAGCCGTAGTTGTTGCCGGTCTCGAACGTCCAATTACTGCTATTGATGGAAGTGCCATTGAACTCGTCGCTCCACACGATGTTCCACTGGGTGCCGGGAGGAGGGGTGTAGCCGGTTTGGTTCAGCGTGAGGTCATCGAAATACATCGAGCCGTTTGCATTGTCCGTTCCCTGCGAAAAAACGACTTGATACCGCACATAAGCCGTGCCCGCCGGCGCCACCAAATTGTCAACGGCATTGGTGACCGTTCCGGGAGACAGGATCAGAGCCGAAGCGTTGGTAAAGGAACACTGATTTGTTATCTGCAAATCGAACCAGGTACTAAACCCGCCAAAACCGGCTATGTTGTTGCCGGTCACAACAGCCGACCGGTAGTCAGCCAGGGCATTGTATGACGCGTCTTGAAAAGTCACTTCAATCCAGACCGCGTCACTCCCGTGGATTTCATCGCTATCACTTGAGTAGGCCCAGCCGTCAGCCGAGTAGATGTCGCCCGGAGTCGAGGCGTTCTCCTGATAAACACCCGTGAAATTAATCGTGGTGTTGAACTGACCGTAAACTTTGTAATAGTTGTTCCCGCTATGGGCAGGGCTGCCGGATTGAACGTAATTGTTGGGACCGAAGGTCGTCCAGTTGTTAAAGCTGCCCGTCTCAAAACCTGGATTGTTCAAAATGTTTTGCGCATGCCCTTCACCGGCAAGCAAGAAAAACATGATTGCCGCACAACCACCGGCTGCTCTTGCCAGAAAAACTGTTCTGTTCACATTTAGTTTATTGAACCCAGATGGTTCTAAAGAATTGGTGTGCTGGCCCAGCCGGAACGGTGTAGGGAGAATTCACGCCTGAAGTCGCTCCCGGCACGTTGAGATAAGGGCCAGCGACATTGGTTGAGCTTTGGAGTTGAGCAAAACCTCCGGTGGGCGGATCTGTCCAATAGACTTTAGCCTGGCCAGCCGTATTGGTCACAGATATGGGCGCCAAGCCCGGGACAAGTTGTACCACCTTGATGTTATCAATATCAACAGTGTTATTGGCGTCATAACCAAAGAGCGTCGCAACATTAGGACTGCCTTGGGGCACAACTTGCACCACCAATTGGTTAACCTGCGAAACATACTTGTTAAACAAGGCCTGTGAACCACCGTTATTGACTCCTATCGGCATGTTGTTAAAAACATATGACTGCCAATTGGTCGCAAACGTCATTGTCGGATTAAGATCAAACACCACAGCCTCCTGTGCATTTGACGGGTTAAGGGTGCCGGGCGGAACAGAAAATAACAGGTCCATCACACCAGGAACGTTGGTAATGCCCGCGCTTGTTCCTCCCACTTTAGCTGACAAATAAACCCGATACGATGCTTGGTTTGTGGAGGATAGCGCATAAAGAAGCGGACTCTCCGTCGCGCCCACTCCAAAGCCTGAATAGGAGGAGGGTGGAGTGCTGCTCCAAGATGAAAGGTTCACCGTGTATTCGAGCGAGGCGCTGTCGCCAACTCCACCCCCCACATTTGTGGTCAGAATTCCGGTGGCACTGTTAGCGCCATCGCGGTAACTAAAGCCGATGCCGCCGTCATTTGGGAACGTAGTGTCGAAGTTGGCCTGCCAGATAAGTTGTTCCTGCATGGGTGTGGGAACGGTATTCCCAGTCTGGATCAATTCAATATTATCAACGTTCAGCGCCCCGGTGTCGGTGAAACCGAAGGGGGGTGAGATCAGATTCGTGCCGGTGCCTCCAATAACCCCTACGGGGAGACCCTCCACCGCGAATTCGATGGTAAAAGCAGCAATTGAGCCAACTACAGCGGCATTGGTAAAATCAGTAATAGGATGGGTTGCATCAGAGGGGTTGTACGGGTAGCCGCCTCCGTAACTCAACGAAGAAAGAGGCACGGCAATGTGAACATAGTTTGAGCCAACAAAGCCGACATCCCCGCCAAAATCAAAAAGGACGTTGTTACCACTGTCCAAAAATTGAACCTTGGTAATATATACGTCGGCATTAGTCAGTTGCGGCAACAACCCTGTAACCTGCAGGTCCGCGCTCAAAATAAACGAGCTTAGAACCGCCGTCGGTGTAATGGCTGTCATCGGGCTACCGAATTGTGTGCCGTTTCCAACAACTGCATAAACGTAACTCAGAGACGGGGATGTCCAGTTCGGATCGCTCGGCAGCAGCGTATAATCCGGCGAAATTGAATTGGCGAAAGTGCCGCCCACGCCAGCACCCGCCGTGATGCCTCCGGAATAACCCGCGAGCGCCGAGCCAGCGGACGAGCCGGCAACACAATAACCATAGTCATTGTTAAAATTCCCTTCATTAGCATCACTATCAAAGTCGGTTTGAAGGATAATATTGGTGGTTTGGGCTGTTGCAGCGGATACCATGCCCGCGATGCCGAGAACGATTAACAATTGTTTTATGGATTTCATAGGAAATGTTTATATTTTACTGGGTTACGACGTAAAATAATATGCACGCATCCCGCATCCAAGTCACGGAAGCATTGGTTTTGCTTTCAAGTACTACTTAAGTATAGTTTTAATCCGACCTCGAAATGCCTTATAATCCAATAATGTTCGGAGCGAGATGCGTTTTTACCACAAATTGGGCTTGATTGAAGTCATGAGCTTTGAAACGGCAAAAGTTTTCATCAAACCGTTTTCCGACCGGCCCAGCGCCGGGATTTTCCGAATGTTTTGTCTTTCGCTTTTAGTGCTGGTCCTGTTTCCTGTGAAACCGCTTTTGTCCCAGCCGGCAAATACTTTGACCTGCCTGACGAACGCTCAACAAGTTCGCGAATTGGATCCGGAAACCGCTGGAAAGAATCTTCCAATCCGTATGTCCGGCGTCGTGACTTACTACGACGCGTCACTGTTCAATTTGTTTTTTCAGGATGCCACTGCCGGGATATTTGTCCTTGTCGCTCCAGACATCAGCACAACCATCACTGCGGGCCAGGAGATCGAAGTAGTGGGCGTCAGTGGCAAAGGAGATTACGCTCCGATCGTTAGAGCGTCGGCCATCCATGTTTTGGGAAAGTCGCAATTGCCTGTTCCACGCAAGATCTCCATTGATCAATTGTTCACTGGTTTGGAGGACAGCCAGTGGATAGAAGTGAGCGGGGTCGTTCGTTCAACCACTATTCTCGATGGAAGACGTTATTTAAACCTCGCCATGAACGGACAGCGGGTCAGGACATATGTCAAAGATCTTAATGAACCTGACATCATGAAGTTAATAAACACCACCATTCGTCTGCGTGGCGTGTGCTATTCCAGATACAATATGAGACGCCAATTGCGCGTTCCTTGGCTGGCAGTTTCGAGCCTGGCTGATGTGGTCATCGAACAGCCCTCCCCCGAGCAACCGAAAGAGGTATCCATCGCCAGTCTGGCCCAGTTCAATTCCGGTGGCTATTACGGCAACCTTGTGAAGATCAGCGGAGTTGTGACGTTGCAAAAAGCCGATGGCACCCTTTTCATCCAGAACCAAGGGAGCGGTCTTTGTGTGCAGGTGGCTCAAACTGCCAAGCTCGCTCCCGGCGACCGGGTTATGGTTTTGGGCTACTCTGCGCTCGGGCAATACGTTCCAATGTTGGAGGATGCCACGGTTCAACTCATTGGCCATGGCGAACCGCCTTTGGCAATCCCGGCTGACTTGGAAACCCTGTTGAACGCTCCGGAGGACTTTACCGGCGTGCTCGTCCATCTGAATGCCACCCTGATGAATCTGGTTGAAAGTGCGGGGCGACAAACCTTGGTTTTGCAATCTTCCAATTCAATATTTACGGCGAACATCGAAAACTCTCATGCCGACGAACACTTCAAGTCCCTAAAGCTTGGCAGCGAGATTGCGCTGACCGGAGTGTTCGTCGCCCAATCGCCGGGAAAATGGGTTCCAGGCGTCGCGCAGTCGCGGGAAATATCGTCCAATATTCCTTACTTGCCGCCCGAGTCCGTTCAGATTCTTTTGCGATCCTATGCCGATGTTGCCGTCATCCGTCAACCTCCCTGGTGGACTTTGTCCCGTTTGCTCTGGACGCTCGGGATCATGACCCTCATTCTGCTCGCCGGACTGATGTGGGTGGTCGTTCTCGGCCGCCGCGTCCGCCAGCAAACCCGGATCATTGAGGAAAAAGTCGGGCGCGCGGGCGTTCTCGAAGAGCGCGATCGCATTGCGCGCGAATTTCACGACACCCTTGAACAGGAACTCGCCGCCATCACCATACAACTGGATGCCGTGGAATCGCAGCTAAACGGCTCGCCCGAGGCCGTGCGCCGATTGCTTGGACTCGCCCGCAATATGACACGTCGCAGTCTTTCCGAAGCCCGCCGTTCGGTGTGGGACTTGCGCTCACACCTGCTGGAGAACTGCGATCTCGCCGGGGCACTGACCGAAATGGCCGCGCCCCTTTCCGCCGCGTCGGGCGTGGAAATCGCCATTCAATCCATCGGCGTGCCGCGCAAACTTCCCGCCGTCACCGAACACAATCTCCTCCGCGTCGCGCAAGAGGCATTGGCCAACGCGCTCAAACATTCCGGAGCAAAAAAAATCATCGTGGCCTTGAGCTATGAATCGTCACAATTCCAACTTCGTCTCCACGACAATGGCAGCGGTTTTGATTTGCCCGCTGCCGGCCAAGCCAGCGATGGACATTTTGGTTTGCTTGATATGCGGGAACGCGCCGAAAAAATCGGGGCGCGTTTCTCTCTGACCAGCCGGCCCGGACACGGCACGGAAATCCTGCTCCTCATCACCGATGTGACGACAAATCATTCCCCGAGTCGCGCTGAACCGGACCTCGACTCAAAACAGAATTCCTCCCAATGAATAAAAAGATACGCATCCTGGTGGTGGACGATCATTTCGTCGTCCGCATAGGTCTGGCCGGTTCAATCAACATTGAGCCGGACATGGTCGTGGAAGCCGAAGCCTCCACCGGCCCGCTGGCCATTGAATATTTTCGGAAACACCGCCCCGACGTCGTCCTCATGGATTTGAAGCTGCCCGGCATGGGCGGCGTTGAAGCGACCAGCGCCATCTGCGAAGAATTTCCCGACGCGGTCATCATCATGCTTTCCACCCACGATGGCGAAGAAGACATCTACCGCTCAATCCAAGCCGGCGCGCGCACCTACCTGCTAAAAACGGCCGCGCGCGAAGAGTTGATCCAGACCATCCGTGCCGTTCACTCCGGTGAACGCTGCATCTCGCCCGCCATCGGCGCACGTCTCGCCGAACGCATGGCCCACACCGAACTCACCGCGCGCGAAACCGAGGTCCTGAAACTGATCGCCCGGGGCAGGAGCAACAAGGAAATTGGCAGCGCGCTGGAGATTGCCGAAGTCACCGTGAAACAACACGTCGGCCACATTCTCACGAAACTGAAAGCCAGCGACCGCACCCAAGCCACCACCACCGCGTTGCAACGCGGCATTCTTCATCTGGATTGAACCGGCGGTTTCACTCCCTTTTACATCCCATACTTTAGTCCAACAGGAAACCCTCCGGCTTTGCCGGAGGTTGCTGACAAACAAATTCGCCAAACATAAAATAAAAAATCCACCCGATTATGATCGGGTGGATTTCTATTAAAACCTTGAACGAATTAGCTATTCCGTCGACGCAGAAAGTAGAATGGAATGCCCAATCCCATACTCATGAGCGCCCAGACCGAAGGCTCCGGCACTTGGGTAAGGCTCAAATCATCGAAGTAGGCAGCTGTTGGAGTCGCATCAATCACTATCGTGAATACTTGAAGTGATTGTGCGCCCGCAGGAGCCTGCGCGATTCCAGTATCCAGAAATGTCCATGTATTAAGCGGGCTGCTCGGAGTGAGATAATTTGATTGTTGGGCATTGCCAGGACTTGTTGCAACCGTGCCCAAATTAGCTCCGGTGCCGTTCGCACCGGACCAGAAAGTTATTTGCAAGCAAGCAAAACTGCCTGCTCCCGGGGCTGCTGTAACAAGACCATAACCTGTCAAATCATATTCAAGACCTGGGGCAGAGGCAAAGGTTTCATAACTTCCAGGAACAGAGTAACCACCAGTACCATTATTAAGCATTGAATAAGTGCCAGTGCGTGCTTCGGCAGTCGAAAACGATGAGTTACCAAATGTGATCCAATCACCAACCGCAGTTCCATGACTTTCAAAACCCGGATCCACAAGCAGGTTTTGCGCTTGAATAGCGTTGTTTCCGAGCACGAGCATTGCAACTGCACAAGCTGCACTCCCAATTGTTAGTTTAGTGTTCTTCATAGGTTTAATATTTATTTAATATTTTAATATTGTTAAAAATCAAACGTTTGATTTGTTTGACTTCTAAAGGTCAAGACATACTAAATTGAAAAGCCAACCCTGTATAGCTATCCAGAAGTATTGCTTCCATCTCATACATGACCAACCGGCAAATCCCAGAAATCACGCCCGAAGCGAAACCCAAATCCCGGCGTCCGTTCCCAAAGCAGCCCATATCGTAAACGTCAGAGCATAGATCTCTCACAGCTACGAACTCGCCACGCTTGCTCTGTCAAGAAGGTGCTCCGGGTGACGACGCTTACAACCGACCGTCGCTCTCCAGTCAATAATATTTGCACGTCACCGCCGTGCTCGACGGGGCGGAACTGGTGGTGGATGCGATTTTTGGGGCAGGACTCAGCCGCGCCCTCGAGGGATCCGCGGCGGAAACTTTGGCTGCCGCCGGCCGCCGGCAATTGCCAATCGTTGCTGTCGATGTCCCAAGTGGCTTGATGGGTGATAACGCGAAGAGGAATAAGCTTACATTCATCGTCTAATTGTGAACTGTGCTTACTGAAAACAACCACGCCAAATCGCCGGAATGGGGATCAGCTGGAACATCGTATCTCGGCTGCGCCGGATTTTGGGGATTCACACCGCTGATCATATTAGCGTCCGTCCACCGATGGGCCTCGGAATGTCCATCGGCGTACGTCATCACACTGGCATTGCCATGCAAAACTGCCGGACTATTATACCAGAGATTTGGGACCGCAGGGTCCAAGGCAAAATAACAGTCGTCAATGCTGGTTGGACTTTCCTCAATAAAAACCCAGGTGTGGGAAGGGCCAGGCCGGTTCATATCTGACAGTTTCCTATAGAGTTTGTAGTTCGGATCCCACCACTGCATGCCCCCCACGTAGCAATTCACGGAATAGGTGCGTTCAGCAGCCACGGCGAAGGTTGGCGATGCCCCATAGGGAAGCTTAGACAGGTCGGCCGGGCACTTATAAACCGCGATATTCTGGACATAAGGATAAATTAAACCCGCCTTAATCCAATTGGTGTAATAACGGCCGGCAGTCATTGCGGTACTCTGGAGATTGCCAGGACAGAATTGAGCCAAACTCCCTCCGGGTTGGAGATTAGGATCGTTTAAGGGGTTTTCAGCGAAATTCACCGGTTGATTGGCCAAACTGCCAACTGGCACGAGCTTGTCGTTATTGTCGCGGGCATACATCATCCACGCGACGGCCAACTGCCTCTGATTGGCCTGGCATTCAATGACCTGGGAGTTCTGCCGGGTCTGGGCGAGGGCCGGCAACAGCATGGCCGCGAGCAGGGCGAGAGTGGCAAGAACCACCAGAAGCTCGATTAACGTGAAACCGTTTCGGCAAACCATTCTTACATTCATCGTCTAATTGGAACTGTGCTTACTGAAAACAACCACGCCAAATCGCCGGATTTGGGATCAGCCGGAACATTGATACCCGGCGGCGCTTGGGGATTCACGTCGCTGATCATATTCCTGTCCGTCCACCGATGGGCCTCCGAATGTCCATCGGCATACGTCATCACACTCCAATTGCCATGCAGAACTGCCGGACTACTATACCAGAGAGTCGGGTTCGCAGGATCCAAGACAAAATAACAGGTGTCAATGCTGGCTGGATTTTCCTCAATAAAAACCCAGGTGTGGGAAGGGCCAGGGCGGTTCATATCTGACAGTTTCCTATAGAGTTTGTAGTTCTGATCCCACCACTGCATGCCCCCCACGTAGCAATTCACGGAATAGGTGCGTTCAGAAGCCACGGCGAAGGTTGGCGATGCCCCATAGGGACGCTTAGACAGGTCGGCCGGGCACTTATAAACCGCGATATTCTGGACATAAGGATAGAGCAGACCCGCCTTAATCCAATTGGTGTAATAATGGCCGGCAGTCATTGCGGTACTCTGGAGATTGCCAGGACAGAATTGAGCCAACGCCCCTCCGGGTTGGAGATCAGGATCGGTCAATGGGTTTATAGAAAAACTCGCCGGTTGATAAGCCAAACTGCCAACTGGCACGAGCTTGTCGTTATTGTCGCGGGCATACATCATCCACGCGACAGCCAACTGCCTCTGATTGGCCAGGCATTCAATGACCTGGGAGTTCTGCCGGGTCTGGGCGAGAGCCGGCAGCAGCATGGCCGCGAGCAGGGCGAGAGTGGCAAGGACCACCAGAAGCTCGATTAACGTGAAACCTTTTCGGCAAACCATTCTTACATTCATCGTCTAATTGTGAACCGTGCTGACTGAAAACAACCACGCCAAATCGCCGGATTTGGGATCAGCCGGAACATTGATACCCGGCGGATTTTGGGGATTCCTAACGCCCATCATGAAGCTGTCCGTCCACCGATGGGCCTCGGAATGTCCATCGGCGTACGTCAGCACACTGGCATTGCCATGCAGAACTGCCGGACTATTGTACCAGAGATTCGGGGTCGCAGGATCCAAGGCAAAGTAACAGTCGTCAATGCTGGTTGGACTTTCCTCAATAAAAACCCAGGTGTGGGCAGGGCCAGGCCGGTTCATATCTGACAGTTTCCTGTAGAGTTTGTAGTTCGGATCCCACCACTGCATGCCTCCCACGTAGCAATTCACGGAATAGGTGCGCTCAGATGGCCTGGGGAAAGTAGCCGGAAAATTATAGGGAACCATCGAGAGGTCGGCCGGGCACTTATAAACCGCGATGTTCTGGATATAAGGATAGATTAGACCCGCCTTAATCCAATTGGTGTAATAATGGCCGGCAGTCATTACGGAACTCTGGAGATTGCCAGGACAGAATTGAGCCAAAATCCCTCCGGGTTGGAGGTTGACATCGTTTAAAGGGTTTTCACCAAAACTCGCCGGTTGATAAGCCAAACTGCCAACTGGCACGAGCTTGTCGTTATTGTCGCGGGCATACATCATCCACGCGACGGCCAACTGCCTCTGATTGGCCTGGCATTCAATGACCTGGGAGTTCTGCCGGGTCTGGGCGAGAGCCGGCAGCAGCATGGCCGCGAGCAGGGCAACAGTGGCAAGGACCACCGCAAGCTCGATTAACGTGAAACCTTTTCGGCAAACCATTCTTACATTCATCGTCTAATTGTGAACCGTGCTGACTGAAAACAACCACGCCAAATCGCCGGAATGGGGATCGGCTGGAACATTGCATCCCGGCGGCGCTTGGGGATTCTTGTCTCCGATCATGAACCCGTCCCTCCACCGATGGACCTCGGAATGTCCATCGGCGTACGTCAGCACACTGGCATTGCCATGCAAAACTGCCGGACTATTGTACCAGAGAGTCGGGGTCGAAGGATCCAAGGCAAAGTAACAGTCGTCAATGCTGGTTGGACTTTCCTCAATAAAAACCCAAGTGTGGGCGGGGCCGGGCCGGTTCATATCTGACAGTTTCCTATAGAGTTTGTAGCTCGGATTCCACCACTGCATGCCCCCCACGTAGCAATTCACGGAATAGGTGCGTTCAGCAGCCACGGCGAAACTTGCCGATGCCCCATAGGGGCACTTGGACAGGTCGGCCGGGCACTTATAAACGGCTACATTCTGGACATAAGGATAGATTAAACCCGCTTTAATCCAATTGGTGTAATAATGGCCGGCAGTCATTGAGGTATTCTGGAGATTGCCAGGACAGAATTGAGCCAAACTCCCTCCGGGTTGGAGATTAGGCTCGGTCAAGGGGTTTTCACCAAAATTCGCCGGTTGATACTGAAAACTGCCAACTGGCACGAGCTTGTCGTTATTGTCGCGGGCATACATCATCCACGCGACGGCCAACTGCCTCTGATTGGCCAGGCATTCAATGACCTGGGAGTTCTGCCGGGTCTGGGCGAGAGCCGGCAACAGCATGGCCGCGAGCAGGGCGAGAGTGGCAAGAACCACCAGAAGCTCGATTAACGTGAAACCGTTTCGCCTGCGCTCTTGTTTAGCTGCCAACCATGGCCCGACGCACGGTTTGGCTCGATCCGGCAGCACTGGCGGTGTTGGAAACACCATCGCTTCACACCCGACTGCCTTGACCCGGCTCAGAAGTCCTTGGTGAATCCTGTTCTGCTTCATATTGTCCGCCTTTCTCTTTGTTTTGGCGCCGCGCCTTGACATCGCGGGGGGCGAGGTTTCTGGCACCGGTTCATTCCGCAACGACCCGGTAGAATCGCTGGCTGAAAGCCGGAGCCGGATCAGTCAGGGAGGCCTGGTTTCCGTTGATATTGATGGTGCCGGCGACCTGCTGCCAGACGCTGTCGTTCAAGTTGTCCTTATATTCGACCTGATAATTGTGCCCGGAAACGTAGGGCCAACTGAGGGTCGGTCCTTGGCCCGGAGCGCCCAGGGTGACGTTTACGTAAAGGAATGCAAAGGCAAACAGGTCGCTAAAGTGGTTGAAATCATCGGCGGCCAGATTGGAAGCCCAGCTTGCGAAAACAAGCGTCCGTCCATCGCCGCTGAACACCGGTGTCAGAGACCGACTGTCCCCGCTGGCAGTGCCGGTCGCGGCGGTGCTTAACAGGGTGTTCGAATTGGCCAACCGGTCGTAAACAATCAACTCCGGAATGCCGTTGGTGCTGCCGGCCACCAGGTCGGTGGCGGCGCTGCGATACGCAATGAACCGGCCATCGGCGCTGATGGCGGGAGAATCTGAAGCGCCGTTGGCGGGCTGGAGGGTGTTGGGGTTCTGGCTGATGAGCAGGTTGGTTCCCACTTGAAAATCGTAGAGATACACGTTTTGAGTCGGCCAAGCGATCGAGTTCGATGCCATCGCGTAAGTGAGGAAACGCCCATCACCGCTGAATTGCAATCCCACACACGACTGCAAAAACACCCCGCTGGATTGAATGACCGAGGTGGCATTGGAAGCCACATTCACCGCGTATAACTCCCACGGCGTGCCTTGCAAGCAGGCGAGTTTCTGCCCATTGGGGCTGATGGAACATGCAAGCGAAGAAGAAAAACTCAGACTATTGGTATAAGTCAGCTTGGCCAGCATCGAATTCCAGACATATAACTTTGCCGAACCTCCTCCTGAAACCACTCCGACGAAGGCGATGTTTTGGCCGTCCGGGGTCATCGAAGCCGCGTACACGCCCGTTCCGGAACCACCCGACGTGAGCGCATACGTCGCCCCGGTTTGCAGGTCACGGAGGAACAGGTTTTCATACCCGCTGCCAAACGAACCCGAAGCGAGGTTTGACGCTATGCTATGGAATAAGACATATCGTCCGTCGGCGCTGATGGTGGGCGAATAAGAATCGCCGTTCCCGGAATTGATCCCATTCATGCTTACGCTCACCAGGGTTGTCGTTCCCGCCTGCAAATCGCGCACGAACACGTCCTGCGCGTTGTTCGTGTCGTTCGGCACCAAGTCATTGGCGCTGCTGCTGAACGCGACATAGCGGCCGTCGCCGCTGATGGACGGACCCGTGGAAATCCCATCGCCGGTGATTCCGTTGGTGTTCAAACTCACGGGAATATTCGTGCCCGTCATCAAGTCGCGCACAAAAACGTCGCGGTAACCGTTCGTGTCATTGGGCGTCACGTTGTCGGCGTCGCTGAAAAAAGCGACGTAGCGGCCATTGGCACTGACCGAGCAGGCGGTGAAAGCGCTGGCGCCGCCACTGGGCGTCAGCGAAGGCAGAGACGGGTCACGCGCAGAGACCATCTCGGTGGTCTGTGCCGTCAGATCACGAACAAAAATGTCGTTATCATGGTTGCGATCATTCGCCACAATGTTGCCGTCGGGGGCATCGAAAGCGACGATGCTGCCATCGTCGCTCATACTGGGAACGGTTATGGCATTAACTCCCGAGCCCATGCCGTTGGTGTCCACATCCACCAAGGTCGTGATCCCCGCCTGCACGTCCCTCAGATACAAATGATATTGGGCAAACAACGGGTTCGGAACCAAGTTGGTGCCGCCGCAGAGGAAGGCTACAAATTGTCCATTGGTGCTCACAACCGGCGAATCGCAAACGCCAATGGCCGGACCGCCGGTGGTCTGATCCAAGCTGACGAGCGTATTGGTGCCGGTCTGCGCGTCCCAGAGGTAAATCGCGGTGTTGGTCAGCGACGTATTCCCCACATTGGCGACAAACGCAATGAATCGTCCGTCAGGCGTCATGTCCAAGTTGTGAAGATTCGCGAAACTTCCGATGAGCACAGTCGCATTCGAACAAACCAAGTCGGTCGAACCGGTTTGGACGTTGTAGCGGAGAATGATTCCGCTCATATCGGGACCTGACGGAGGATTCGTGCAGGCCTCGAAGCCAACATACTGTCCATCGGCGCTGAGGCTGAAATTGCAGGAAACCTCGTTTGTGCCGCCGGTCACGGATTGGAAGATGGCGTTTGCGTTGGCACTGGCCCAAATGGTGTTCCCGGCAGTCAAATCGCGCACATAGATTTCGCCCATATTGGTTACCCCGGCAACCAGATTGGTGGCGGTGCTATAAAAGGCAACGTACCGGCCATCCGGCGTGATTTCGGGCGACTCGGAACTGCCGGGCAAGAAGAAATTGGGGGTTGCGCCGACACTGACGAGCGTTGTCGTTTGCGCCTGCAGGTCGCGAACAAACACATCCGGAATGCCGTTGGTGTCCCCCGGCACAAGGTCGGTGGCGGCACTGACAAAGGCAACATAACGCCCATCCGGCGTCATGGCCGGATCGCGTGATGCGCCGCTGCCGCTCCACCCATTCGTGTTCACACTGACGAGTGTGGTCGTGCCGTTGACCAAATCGCGGACGAAGACATCCTCAGAATTGTTCGTGTCGTTCGCCACGAGGTTGCTCGCGGCACTTTCGAAGAGCACATACTGGCCGTTGGTGGAAATGCCGACGGGGAGGGAATCCCCATTGCCACCGCCGGCTCCCGCGAAGTTGACGCTGACCAGAATGGTTGTGTTGCTGGCGCGATCGCGAAGGTACACGTTCAGGCTTGGCATGGTCAGAACGGGCATCGGAGCGCCATTGCTCATCATCGTCAGATTGTTCGCCGTGCTGGCGAAGAGCGCGTAACGCCCGTCGGCACTGACAATTGGCAATTGGGAAGAACCACCTCCGCCGGCAACGGGCGGCAGGGAACTGTCGTGTTGCGAAACCAGCTGAATAAAAGAGGCTGGCGCCTGAAAAGCGATCAACGCGACGACCGCCCCCACGGCTGACGATCGCCACCTTTTCAACAAGGCTTTCATACTGGCGATTCGGGTTTTCATAGGTATTATCATCTTTTCTAGAATAACTCGCAAGCACAAAGTCGGTTCTTTCAAAAATCTTTTATTCATTCGGATCTGCCTGGACCACAAAGACTTGCTTGAAATGAACAAACCGGGCGGTCAAGGTTGGGTGTGTTTCAGCCGACATTTCCCATATGGCCTTACGCCCCACGTCCATCCGGACGATTCAGTCTCATTGACCCACCTCGAATCAGCTCTGCCAGTGCCATGAAGCTTTTTTGCCGCTCCACGACTGGATTCCTGACTCCGCGGGAGATGGCTTCTGCCCTCGATCGCCTTCAGCACCGATTTGCGACCAAACGCAGACAGAGCGTCTCCTCCAGCACTTCTCCTTCCCGCGATTTCCGCCCTGCGGGCGTCAGCCCGGCACTGGTGTGGGCAATCTCAGCCGCTGAATCCCTTCCAGCGTGGCCCGGAACAGCTCCCGCGGGACCGCCACCTCCGCCATCTGGAAGACCACCTGCCGGGCATGGCGCACGACCTTCGCCCCGATCTTGATCCGTTTCTCCCGCAACGTCGTCAACGTCCAGTGACGCACTGCTCGGGGCAACACGGCTTGCCGCAGGAAGTTGCCCAGGTTGTACGCCAACACGAACAGTTGCAGCCGCACCCGGTTGTCCACAAAGTCGTGACAGGACAGTCGGGTCCATTTGACGGCGTTCTTGCCTTCCTGGGACGCGAAGCACCGTGCGGGACGGGGCGCCAGTCTCCAACCCGGCGTGAACGTTGGAAAAAATTTAACAACAAAGAAACAAAGCAACGAAGATTAAACAGCAACTTTGTTTCTTCATTACTTTGTTGTTCAAATTGAAACCCGCAATTTCCCGCTTTTGTCGCCGCGCAACGTCGTTTAGATTCGGGCGCATGGCGTTTCGCTGGCAATGGCTTTTGATTTTGCTCGTGCTGTCAACGGGCGGCGAACGGAGTTTTGCCGCCGGCGCGCGGGAAGACCGCGCCTATGCCGCCGCGGTGACCGCATTTCAGGACGGGATGTGGAGCCGCGCGGAAACGGAGTTCGCGCAGTTCGTACAAAAATATCCAAAATCCGACCGCATGGCCGAAGCGGTGTTGATGCAGGCGGAGGCGGAATTCAAGCAGGGGAAACTCCCGCAAGCCGTCGCGCTGCTCACGGCGCGCAAAGCCGAAGCCGGGAATCTCGCCGACCAATACGTTTATTGGACTGGCGAAGCGCAGTTTCAAAACGGGGATTTTTCCGCGGCGGCGGAAACATTTGTTTCGTTGACGCGCGATTTCCCCGAATCATCGCTGCGGCTCAGGGTTGTGGTGGAGGCGGCGGTGTCGCAGGCGCAGACCAACGAATGGCCGCAGGTGGTGTCGTTGCTGGAGGAAACGAACGGCGTGTTTCAGCGCGCGGCGCAAATGGACTCAGGGAATGAACTGGTTTCGCGCGGACGTTTGCTGCTGGCGCAGGCGAAATTCGTGCAAAACGATTTTGCCGGCGGGTTCGCGATTTTGGAATCGGTAAACCCACAGACGCTCAACCCGGGATTGGAGTGGCAGCGGGCGTATTTGCTTTACCAGAACCGGCTTGCGGCGGGCGACACCAACGCGGCGCTGACCGTCACGACCAATCTGGTCCAAATCGCGCGGTCCGAAAAAGACAACGGCTTGCAGGCCGAAGGTCTGGCGTTGCGCGCGGGCGTGCTGGAGCAACTGGGGCAGAAGTCCGGGGCCATCGCCGCTTATCAGGAAATTCTCACGATGAACGCGCCGGTCGAACGGCAACGGCAGGCGATTTTGAAAATCACGGAACTGGCCATCGCGCTGGGCCGATTTTCCGACGCCGAGGAATCACTCCGGAAATTTTTGGCCCAATTCCCCGCTTCGGCGGCGGCGGACGTGGCGTTGCTGACGCTCGGCGAATTGCCTCTGAAGGATTACATCGCTCAACTGGAGGCCACCAATCATTTGCCGGAGGTGACGAACCTTTTGCCGGAGGCGCAGGCGCGCTTCGATCAATTTTTGGGCGCGTACACGAACAGTCCGCTCGCCGGCAAGGCGCATCTCGACCGCGGCTGGTGCCTTTGGCTGGATCACCAGACAAATGCAAGTCTCGCCGACTTCCAAAAGGCCGCGAAGCTGTTGCCGCCGTCGGAAGAACTGGCCGAGGCCCGTTTCAAAATGGGCGATGTGCTGTTTGCGCAAACGAATTACGCGGGCGCGCTGGAAAATTACCGGGCGGTGCTGGATGATTTCACCAATTTTCCCGCCGTAACGCGCTCGCTGGGCGGCCAGGCGCTTTATCAAAGCCTGCGCGCCAGCCTGGCGTTGACCAATTTGACGGGCGCGAGCGACGCGTTGGAGCGAATTCTAAAACAATATCCGACAAACAATTTGGCGGCCAGCAGCGCGCTGCTTTACGGTCAAAGTCTGGCAGAAGCGGCAACGAACCATTTGCAGGCGGCGGCGGCGCGCGAGGTTTTTGAAAAATTTGAGCAGCAATTTCCCGGCTCGCCGCTGCGGCCGCAGGCGGCATTCGCCGTTGCGCGCACCTACGATCTGGAAACAAACTGGCCCGCCGCCATCGCCGGCTATCAGGACTGGCTCAAGAATTTCCCAACCAATGATTTGCAACCCCAGGTGAATTACACGCTGGCCGGGGCAAATTATCAGGCGGGAAACGAAACCAACGCCTTCGGGCTGTTCACGAATTTTGTCGCGCAGTTTCCGACCAACGAGCTGGCGCCCCTGGCCCAATATTGGGTGGCGGATCATTACTTCCGCCTGGGCGGGACGAATTACATGGAGGCGGAAAGAAATTACAAGATGCTTTATCAAAATACCAACTGGCAGGGTTCGCCGTTGATTTACCAGGCGCGCCTGATGGCCGGGCGCGCGGCGATGGGCCTGCCCAGCTACAATGACGCCATTGACCATTTTACCTCCCTGACGAGCGACACGAATTGTCCGCCGGACCTGAACGCGCAGGCCTTGTTCGCCTACGGCAGCGCATTGATGTCCATGGACTCGACGGACACCAACAATCCGCTGGCGAATTTTCAACTGGCCACGAACGTGTTCAACCAGATTTGCCAGTTGTATCCAACGAATGAACTCAACGCGCAGGCGTGGATTGAAATCGGCGACTGCGATTTGCAACTGGGCGCTTTTGACGCCGCAACGAACGCCTACGCGCAGGTTTTTGGCCCGAACGCGCCGGCAACCATCTCCGCGCGCAGCCGGGCGCAAATCGGTTTTGGCATCGCTTTGGAAAAAAAGGCGGCGGCGGCCGGCGGCGACCCAACCGCCCTGCTCCAGCTCGCCCTGGACAATTATCTCGACGTGTTTTACAGCCGCGTCGGGAAAAATTTGCGCGACGGTGAGGTGGCGGACCCCTTCTGGGTGAAAAAGGCCGGCTTGCAGGCGCTGCCGCTGGTGGAATCGCTCCGCGTGGACGATCCGCCGACATTTTTTAACCACCTGGAAGGGTTGTTTCCCGAATTAAAGGATTCGCTCGAAAAGAAACGGGCGGTCTTGCCGTCGGCAAAAAACTGACGTCCCGTTGGACACCCACACCCGGCGGGTCTAGCTTTACTTGGCGAACAACCGGTAAAGCCTTCATTCAAGGAGGTGATCCGATCGGAGAAAGTTTTAAGAGTTTTGAGCGGAGGCAGTCGAGCGAACCAGGGCGCAACCGGCGTCCCGCGCTTTGTACTTGTTTTTACAGCAGATTACCGATCTAATGAGCAGGACGTTTTTTCAGAAAAACTGCCGCTCTATGCAACGCAGCCTTTTCGCCTGGCCATTGCTGACGCTGATCACACTCAGCCTTGTGAGAACGGCTTATTCGCAAACGGCCGATTCGTTTAATCCAAATCCCAACGACGTGGTCTATTCCTTGGCGGTGCAGCCGAATGGCAAAGTTTTGCTGGGCGGTTTCTTCACAGGTTACATCGGCGGGCAGCCGCAAAACCACCTCGGCCGTGTCAATAGCGACGGCTCGGTGGACACCTCTTTTGTCACGGGTGCCGACGCGCTGGTCAATGCCCTGGCACTCCAACCCGACGGCGCGATCATGGTCGGAGGCGCTTTTGGCACGTTGGGCGGGCAATCCCGGAGCGGCCTGGGCCGGCTCAACGGCAATGGCACGGTGGACCTCTCCTTCAACCCCGGAGCGGGCGGGGTGGTGCAATGCCTGGCGTTGCAGGCGGACGAAAAGATCCTGGTCGGCGGCGGCTTCTCCACTCTGGCCGGCCAACCCCGAGTCAACCTCGGGCGGCTCAACCCTGACGGCACGGTGGACAGTGGTTTCAATCCGGGGGCCAATAGCGGAGTATTCTCCCTCGTCTCCCAGCCGGACGGGAAAATTCTGGTCGGTGGCTGGTTCAGCACCCTGGCTGGAACCAACCGCAACTATCTTGGCCGGCTCAATGGCGATGGCACAGTCGACACCGCCTTCAATCCAGGCGCTGACAATTTTGTAAATTGTCTCGCGGTGCAAGCCGACGGCAAAATCCTCGTGGGCGGCTGGTTCACGAACCTTGCCGGGCAGGCGCGCAACCACATTGGGCGGCTGAATTCCGATGGCTCGCTGGACACCACTTTCAACCCTGGCGCCAACGACCAGGTGTACTCGCTGGCGGTGCAAACGGATGGCGCAATCCTGGTCGGAGGTTATTTCACGTCTCTCGGCGGCCAGCCGCGCAACTACATCGGGCGGCTCAACAGCAACGGCTCGATCGATACCACTTTCAATCCGGGCGCTGGCGGCCAGGTTTCCAGCCTCGCCATCCAGGCGGACGGCAAGGTGCTCGTCGGCGGCTGGTTTTCGTCTCTGGCCGGAACCAACCGCAGCGCCCTTGGCCGCCTCAACAACACCGCGGCGGCGACTCAGGACTTCAGCTACGGCAGTTCGAGGATCACCTGGCACCGCGGAGCAACCGGTCCTGAAGTCTGGCGCACCACTTTCGACGCCTCCACCAACGGCATCACTTGGACCAACGTCGGCAGCGGTGTCCGCATCTCCGGCGGCTGGCAATTGACCGGCGTTTCTCTCCCGACCAACGCCACCATCCGCGCTCGCGGGTTCATTCAGGGCGCCCAATACAGCGGCTCCAGTTGGTTCGTGGAAACCAATATCGGCCCGCTGGCCATCAGCCAGCAACCCCTCAGCCGCACCAACATCGCGGGCACGCTGGCGTCATTCTCCGTCGAAGCCGTTGGCGGTTCAGCCCCAAGTTATCAGTGGCGCAAAGGCGGAACGAACCTGGCCGACGGCGCCAACATCTCCGGCGCAACCGCAGCCACTTTGATCCTGAGCAACGTTTTCGGCATTGACACGGGCGCTTATTCGGTCGCCGTGAACGATTCGCATACCTCTCTCACCAGCCAGGTGGCGACCTTGGTTGTGCTTGACCCTTACATCAGCACCCAACCAGTCAGCCTCACGAACAATGCCCTCACAACCGCCACTTTCACCGTCACCGCCGTCGGCCAATTGCCCCTGACATACTCCTGGCTCAAGAATGGAACCTCTCTCACCGATACGGTGAACATCTCCGGTTCGCATACCAACACGCTCACGCTCAACAGCGTGCTGGGTGGCGATGCTGGCGGCTATTCGGTCGCTGTCAGCGATGCTTTCGGAAGTTCGACCAGCCTGGTCGCCAGCCTGACGGTCGTTGACCCGATCCTCACCAGCCAACCCGTCAGTCAAGCCGCGAACGCAGGGCAGAGCGTCACTTTCAGCGTGGGGGCCATCGGCTCTCCCCTGAGTTTTCAGTGGCGACAGGGCGGTGAACCGCTAGGCGGCGCTACCAACACGTCATTGACACTCACGAACCTGCAAGCCGCCAATGCCGGTTACTATGACGTGGTCATCAGCAACGCCTTTGGGGTCCTGACCAGTGCCGTGGTCACTTTGACGGTGAACCTCGCCGCCGCCGATTCGCTTAACCCGGGCTTCGCCAGCGGTCAAGTCAACTCGCTTGCCCTGCAACCTGATGGCCGAATAATCGTGGGCGGCGGTTTCGCCACCAATCCCTACGGCCTGTCCCGCTACAATCTGGCGCGTCTTAATGCGGACGGAACTATTCAGGTGGGTGCAGATGCGCAGGCCAACGACGCAGTTTTGACGCTCGCGATCTGCACCAACAGTTCGATTGTCCTCGGTGGAGCGTTCACGACCGTCAACGGACTCACCTGCAGCCATCTCGGCCGCCTCAGTCCCGATGACACGCTCGGCTCGCTCGACTCGACGTTCACCCCCGCCCCGGACGGCCTGGTGCGGTGCGTCGCCCTGCAGGTTGATGGCGCCATCATCGTCGGAGGCGATTTCACCACGTTGGCCGGGCAGCCGCGCAACTACATCGGCCGTTTGCTGCCGGATGGTTCACTGGACACTGCGTTCAACCCCGGAGCTGACGGATCGGTGATTTCGCTGGCCATCCAGCCGGATGGCGGAATCGTGGTCGGCGGCACTTTCCAAACGCTCGGGGCCCAGCCACGGGTGGCCATTGGCCGGCTCAATGCCGATGGTTCGCCGGACCTCGGATTCAATCCCGGGCAGAACGGCGCCGTTAACTCGCTGGTGATCCAGCCAGACGGCAAAATCCTGGCCGGCGGCACGTTTGCCTCACTCGGCGGCCAGCCGCGCATGGCCATCGGACGACTCAATGCCGACGGTTCACCTGACCTCACCTTCAATCCGGGCGCAGACAATTCTGTCAATTGCCTGGCTCTCCAGACGGACGGCCGGATTCTGGTCGGCGGCATTTTTGGCACCCTGGGAGGCGTCCCTGTAAGCTACCTTGGACGGCTCAATGCCGATGGCACACCGGATCTCACTTTCAATCCCGGGGCCGGCCCGGTAAACGCGTTGGCGGTCCAGAAAGACGGCGGCATCGTTGCCGGTGGCTCGTTCTCGACGCTGGGCGGGCAGTCGCGCAACGGCATCGGGCGGCTTTCCAATACCAGTCCTGCCACCGAGGCACTTTCCTTTGACAGTTCGAGCGCGACCTGGCTGCGCTCCGGCACCGGCACGGAAATCTGGCGGGCCACGTTCGAACTCTCGACCGACGGCGCAACTTGGACCGCCTTGGGCGACGGCTCGCGCATTACCGGCGGCTGGCAATTAACGGGGCTGGTCATCCCGACCAACTCCATCGTGCGCGCCAGGGGCTTTGCCGTGGGTGAAAACGGGTTTATCGAGACCATTGCCGGCCTGGCTGTCCTCACCAGTCAGCCGATCAGCCTGACCAACAACGCCACCACTACCGCAACCTTCAGCGTCACCGCTTACGGCGGAATCCCGCTCAACTATCAATGGCTCAAGAACGGCGTCAGTTTGAGCGACGGCGGGAACATTTCCGGAGCGCACACAGCGGCACTGACCCTGACCAACGTGCTCGGCGCTGATGCAGGCGGCTACAGTGTCATCCTCAGCAACGCCACCGGCAGCGTCACCAGCCTCGTCGCCAGCCTCACCGTCATTGACCCCTTGCTCACCACCCAGCCCGTGAGCCAGACAGTGAATGCTGGCCAGACCGCCACCGTCAGCGTGACCGCCCTCGGCACGAGCCCGCTGCAGTTCCAATGGCTCCAAAACGGCACCGGCCTCAACGACGGCGGCAACGTTTCGGGCTCACAAACTCCAACCTTGAATCTGACCAATGCAACGGGAGCCAATGCCGGAACCTACCAGGCCATCGTCAGCAACACCTGGGGCAGCGTTACCAGCTCGGTGGTCAACTTAAGCGTGGTTGACCCATTCATCTATACCAACCCGGTTACCCAAGCCATCCAAGGGGGCCAGACCGCCGTCTTCAGTGTCTCCGCCGCCGGCGCCCAGCCGCTCAGCTACCAATGGCGCAAAAACGGCTCCCCCGTGCCCACCGCAACCAACCTCTCTCTCTCCTTCACCAATGCCCAAGGAACCGACGCTGGCTACTACGATGTTGTTATCAGCGATGCTTTCGGCACCGTCACCAGTACCGTGGCCAGCTTGACAGTGAATCTCTCAACGCTTGATGCCTTCAATCCTGGATCCCAACAGGTATTGGCGCTGGCCATCCAGCCGGATGGAAAAATCGTCGTCGGCACTTATGCGGCCAAGTCGCCGGGCAGTCCGACCAGACTGAATCCTGACGGTTCCTTGGACATCTCGTTCGATCCTGGACTGGCAGGCAGCACAGTCAGTTGCCTCGCTGTTCAGCCCGATGGAAAAATTCTGGTCGGCGGCACCGCTTCCGGCGGTCAAAGACTGCTATATCTGTGGCGCCTCAACAGCGACGGTTCAGTGGACAGCAACTTTACCAACAACCTTGCTTCTGGTCCGAACGGAACTGTCAACTCGTTGGCCTTGCAGCCCGACGGAAAAATTCTCCTGGCCGGCAGCTTCTCTGCTGTCAACGGGCAGAGTCATGCCAACTTGGTGCGGCTCAACGGAGATGGGACGCTTGACTCAAATTTCGTTGCGAGTGCCAGCAGTACCGTTTACTGCCTGGCCTTGCAGCCGGACGGCACGCTTCTTGTCGGTGGTAATTTCGCAACCCTCAACGGTCAAACCCACACCCGCATTGGCCGCTTCAATGGTGATGGCACGGTCGATACCAATTTCAATGCCACCGCCAACTCCACCGTTCAGTGCCTGCTCGCCCAACCCGACGGCGAGATCCTGGTTGGCGGCCTCTTCACCACGCTCAACGGACAGGCCCTCAACCGCCTTGGCCGGCTCAATCCGGACGGCACGCTCGACCCAAGCTTCAATCCGAACGCCAACAGCTCCGTCTATTCCCTCGCCCTGCAAACCGATTGCAAGGTCCTGGTCGGCGGCGCCTTCACGACGCTTGGCGGCGTGCCCCGCAACCGCATTGGTCGCCTGAACGGGGACGGCTCGCCTGACCCCACCTTCAACCCCGGCGCCGGCGGCCCGGTTTATTCACTCGCCCTTCAGGGAGACGGCGCAATTCTGGTCGGGGGCACCTTTGTCACCTTGGACGGCGTGGCGCGGACGAACATCGGACGACTATTCAACACGGATCCCGCGACCCAATACTTGTCCTCAGACGGCCGGAGCATTACCTGGCTGCGCGGCGGCACGGCTCCCGAAGTCTGGCGCACGACCTTCGAGACCTCCACTGACGGAACCAACTGGACCAGCCTCGGTGCTGGCAGCCGCATCGCCGGCGGCTGGCGATTGCCCGGACTGTCCTTGTCCGCCAACTCCTCGATCCGCGCGCGCGGCTTCACCACTGGCGGATACTGGACTGGCTCCGGCTGGTTCGTCGAAAGCATCGCGCCGGTTCTCGCGCCCCCCGCCATACTCGCCAATGACGGCGTCTTCGGCTTCAGTTTCAACCAGTTCAGCTTCAACACCCGCGCCGCTCCCGGCCAGGTCGTCGTCATCGAAGCCTCCACCGACCTCGTGGCCTGGGTCCCGGTCCAGACCAACCTCGTCACCGGCAGCGGCCTCTTCTTTTTCACCGACCCGCAGGCGCCCTTGTTCCCCCACCGCTTTTACCGCGCGCGTCTTTACGCCGGCGATTTGCCGCCGCCCGCTCTCGCGCCCGGCGGAAGCGCCGGCTTTCAATCGAATTGTTTCACCTTCAATCTTGCCGCTGTCGCTGGCCAGACCGTCATCATCGAAGCCTCGACCAATCTCGTGAACTGGAGCGCCCTCTCCACCAACACGCTCGAAAGCGGCCTGTTCCTGTTCAGCGATCCCACCTCAACCAATTTCTTGGAACGCTTCTACCGCGCCCGACTACAGTAATCCGCGTCACCGCAGGCCCGGTTGACCGGCTTGAACGCGCTGCCGGAATTACGCCAACGATTGTGGCGCTGCGCGGCTTACCAGGTCGCGCTTATTCAGTTTGCTGCACGGCGCTTCGCCTCACATCAAAATCTCACCGATTGGTCGGTCGGCTTGGACTTGGGACATGCCAAAACGAGACAACCATAGCCCAAGCTACATCGCTAATTAGCCAATCACATTACCTGCGTGGCCAGTGACAGGTGACAGGAAGAACCGGGGCCCGTCTCCAGCAAAAAATCTTGTCACTTGCCACCCGTCACCGGCCACCCTTTACACCCACGACTTGCGGACCAGCCAGGTCTTGATGACCTGCGTCAGGCCGACGTAACACAACAGCGTTCCCAACAGGATCAGCCAGAAAAGCGGCGGCAAAGGAACAAACCCCAGCGGCGCCGCCAGCGGCGAATACGGCAACACTGCGCCGATAAGCATGATGAGGATCGTGGTCATGGTCAATTGCCAGCTGGAGCGCGACTGGACGAAGGGAATCAGGTTCGTGCGGATGACGTGGATGATGAGCGTCTGGGTCATCAGGGACTCGACAAACCAGCCGGTGTGGAACAACGCGGCGGCGTAAGTGTGGTCATTGTCGGGAGCGTTGGCGAAACGCGCAGCCAGTTCCGGCGGCGGCACCAATCCCAACTGGTTGCATTTGAACACAAACCACATTACGGCATAGGTGGTGTAATCAAAAATGGAGCTGATGGGGCCGATGAAAAGAATAAACCTGGCGATCTCGCCCATGTTCCAGGGCCGGGGCTTGGCGATCTGCTGCGGCCCGACGTTGTCGGTGGGAATCGGCACCTGCGAGAAATCGTAAAGCAGGTTGTTGGTCAGGATCTGGATGGGAGCCATCGGCACGTAGGGCAGCCAGGCGCTGGCGCCGATGACGCTGAACATGTTGCCGAAATTCGAACTGGCGCCCATGCGAATGTATTTGAGGATGTTTACAAAAACTTTGCGGCCTTCGAGCACGCCTTCTTCCAGCACCATCAAATTCTTTTCCAGAAGGATCACATCGGCGGATTCCTTGGCGATGTCCACCGCATTGTCCACGGAAATGCCCACATCGGCGGCGCGGAGCGCGGGGGCGTCATTGATGCCATCGCCCATGAAACCGACCACGTGGCCTTTTTTCTGAAGCGCCTGTACCACGCGCTTCTTGTGTGCCGGTGAGAGGCGCGCAAACACATCCATCGTTTCCACGGCCTCGGCCAGTTGCGGGTCGGACATCGTTTCAACCTGGCTGCCGATCAGGATTTTTTCCGCGTGAATGCCGACTTCGCTGCAAACCTTGCGCGTGACCAGGTCATTGTCGCCGGTCAACACCTTGACCGTGACGCCATGCTGGCGCAAAGCCTCGATGGCCTTGGACGCGGTATCCTTCGGGGGATCGAGGAACGCGAGGTACCCGGTCAAAACCAGATCACACTCGTCGGCCTTAGAAAAAGTGGTTTGTTGGCCGAGTTTCTTCGTGGCAACGGCCAGTACGCGAAAACCGTCTTCGCTCAATTCATCAACCTGCTGGACCAGGTCGCCGGCCAGAATCGGCTCCATCGGAAAAATCTCACCCTCGCTCTCAAAATGTGTGCATTTGGCAAACACCGCTTCCGGCGCGCCCTTGGTCAGCAGTTGCCGTTCGCCGTCCGGTCCTTCAACAGCCACCGACATCATGCGCCGCGAGAAATCAAACGGGATTTCGTCCACCATTTTGTATCGGTCAATGCCAAGTTCCTTGTGCAATTCCTTGTAACGCAGCACCGCCCGGTCGAGAACGTTTTTCAGCCCGGTCTGGAAGTGGCTGATGAGGTAGGCGTCGCGCAGCACCGCCTCGCTTTCGTTTTTGAAGACGTCGCAATGGATTTCGAGGATGACGTGATCAATGGTCAGCGTGCCCGTCTTGTCGGTGCACAGCACGTCCATGGCGCCGAAGTTCTGGATGGAATTCAGCCGCTTGACGATGACCTTCTTTTTCGACATCGCCAGCGCGCCCTTCGACAGGCAGACCGAGACAATCATCGGCAGCATTTCCGGCGTGAGGCCGACGGCCACCGCCAGCGAGAAGAAAAATGCCTCTTTCCAATCGTGCTTGGTCAGGCCGTTAATGACGAAGACCAACGGGACCATTACCGCCATGAAACGAATCATCAGCCAGGTGAACTTCTTTATACCGCGCTCAAACGCCGTGTCCACCTGCTGGCTGGCCAGGCTGCTGGCCACCTTCCCAAAATACGTCTGCGCGCCGGTGGCAATGATGACGCCGGTGGCCGAACCGCTTTCCACGCTGGTGCCCAGGAAACAGATGTTCGAGTGTTCAATGGAGGAAATCTTTTCGCGCGGGTCGCGCGCATCGGTTTTCTCCACCGGCATGGACTCACCGGTCAGTGTGGCTTGGATGATGAACAGGTCCTTGGCGGAAAGGAGGCGGACATCGCCGGGAATCATGTCGCCGGCGGACAATTTCACCACGTCGCCCGGAACGAGTTGTTGCAGTGGAATTTCCTTCGCCTGGCCGTCGCGCATGACCGTGGCGGTGACCCTGATCATCGCCTTGAGCTTGGCCGCGGCATTATCGGCCCGCGTTTCCTGCACAAAGCGCAGCGACACCCCCAATACCACCATCACCAGCATCACCACGCCCCCGATGTCGTCACTGGATGATTCCGCCGTGGCAAAGGTCAGAATGGCCAGGATCATCAGCAGGATCACCAGTGGATTGCGCACGGCCACCCAAAGCCGCCACAGCCAGTCGTGTTTTTTTTCCTGGGCGACCTCGTTGGGGCCGTATTTTTCCAGCCGCGCCGACGCTTCCTCTTCGCTCAAGCCCGCCGGTGACGTGCCCAACCGTTGCAACACGGCAGAGGCTTCCTCCACCGCGGCGTCATGGACGAAATCGGACGCCTTTTGATTGGTTGAATTTTTCAGGTCCGCCATAAATCAATCCGTCACCATCTTTACGGAACACCGAAAAAATACTGCAACCCAAATTGGTTTGGCCAGCCTTGGCTGCATAAAATTTTGAAAACGGATTTTCGCGGGCTTGACGCTGTGTGCGAACGAGCCTAGCTTTCAGTCTATTCGGGGAGCCAACCGGTCCCGCAGGCGCGGGACGAAGGCTGAGAGGGCGACGCGGGAGCGCCGCCGACCCAGGAACCTGATCCAGGTAATGCTGGCGTAGGAAGCTCCTTGCGGAGGGCCACCGGAGCCACCTTCCTTCAAAGCCTTTCCTGAATCAACTGAGTTGAAGGCCATCAACCCTCAACTCTCAACCGTCAACTGTTTTATGATCGCGCCCAAAGATTCGTTCGAACCCGCACGGGTAGCGCAGCCCCGAAAGCATTCGGGGCTGTCCGACAGCGCGCCTCGCGCCGTCGAATCTTCCCCTCATAGTTCCGAACAACTGCCCAAGAGCAAACGCGTTTACGTCACGGGGCAAATCCACCCCGATGTCCGCGTGCCCCTGCGCGAAATCGAACTCACGCCCACCAGGTCGTACACCGGCGCCATCGAGCAAAATGAGCCGGTGCGCGTCTATGATTGCTCCGGTCCGTGGGGCGATCCGGACTTCAAAGGCACGGTGGAGGAGGGGCTGCCGGCATTGCGCGCCCAATGGATTCGCGCCCGCGGCGATGTGGAGGAACACGACGGCCGCCCGGCACAACCCATTGACGACGGCTATCTTTCCGAACAACACCGCGGCCTCGCCCAGGCCAAACATCAGGATGAAACGTCATTCCACCTCGACAAAACCGCCCTGCCGAAGCGGAAAATTCTGCGTGCCAAGCCTGCCAAGGTCGTCACCCAGTTCGCCTACGCCCGTGCCGGCATCATCACGCCCGAAATGGAATTCATCGCCATCCGCGAAAACATGCGCGTGGCACAGACCTCCGGTCTGTGTGCCGACAAAAAACACAGGCTGGAAGCCTGTGCCACTCTTCCCAGCAACAATTTGAACAAACAACATGCCGGTTCTGCAACACTCCATCACTCCACCACTCCATCGGTTTTTTCCCGTTTCCCACAACGCATCCCGCGCGAAATCACGCCTGAATTCGTCCGTGCCGAAGTGGCGGCGGGGCGCGCCATCATCCCGGCCAACATCAACCATCCCGAGTCCGAGCCGATGATCATCGGCCGCAACTTCCTCGTGAAGATCAACGCCAACATCGGCAACAGCGCCGTCGCGTCGTCCATCGAGGAAGAGGTCGAAAAAATGCGCTGGGCCACCAAATGGGGCGCGGACACCGTCATGGACCTTTCCACCGGCAAGAACATCCACGCCACCCGCGAGTGGATTCTGCGCAATTCGCCCGTGCCCATCGGCACCGTGCCGATTTATCAGGCGCTCGAAAAGGTCGGCGGCAAGGCCGAGGACCTTACCTGGGAAATTTACCGCGACACACTCATCGAACAGGCGGAGCAGGGCGTGGACTACTTCACCATCCACGCCGGCGTGTTGCTGCGCTTCATCCCGCTCACCGCCAATCGCATGACCGGTATCGTGTCACGCGGCGGCAGCATCCTGGCCAAGTGGTGCCTCGCGCATCACCAGGAAAATTTCACCTACACGCACTGGGACGAAATCTGCGACATCATGGCCGCCTACGACGTTGCCTTCAGCATCGGCGACGGCCTGCGGCCCGGTTCGATTGCCGACGCCAACGACGAAGCGCAATTCGCCGAACTCAAAGTGCAGGGCGAACTCACCACGCGCGCCTGGGCCAAAGGCGTGCAGGTCATGAACGAAGGCCCGGGCCACGTGCCGATGCACATGATCGAGGAAAACATGGCCAAGCAACTTGAGTGGTGCCACGAAGCGCCGTTCTACACCCTCGGACCGCTCACCACCGACATCGCACCCGGCTACGACCACATCACCAGCGGCATTGGTGCGGCGATGATTGGCTGGTACGGCTGCGCGATGCTTTGCTACGTCACGCCCAAGGAACATCTCGGCCTGCCGGACAAGAAAGACGTGAAGGATGGCGTCATCGCCTACAAAATTGCCGCCCACGCCGCCGACCTGGCCAAGGGCCATCCCGGCGCGCAATACCGCGACAACGCGCTTTCAAAAGCCAGGTTTGAGTTTAGATGGGAAGACCAGTTTAATCTCTCGCTTGATCCAACAACGGCTCGTGAGTTTCATGACGAGACGCTTCCTCAAGACGGGGCGAAAACGGCTCATTTCTGCTCCATGTGTGGACCTCATTTTTGTTCCATGAAAATCACTGAGGATGTCAGAAAGTTTGCCGCGGAACAGGGGGTCGCTGAAGAGCAGGCGATTCAGGCCGGCATGGAACAAAAAGCTCGTGAATTTGTTGAGAAAGGCGCAGAAATCTACGCCAAGACATGAGTTAACCGCACTTCCCTGTCCCGCCGAAGCCTTGGCGAAGGCGGATGCTCCATGTGCGGCCCGCATTTTTGCAGCATGAAAATCAACGAAGACGTCCGCAAATACGCCGCCGAACAAGGCATCGCTGAGGAAGAGGCGCTGAAGAAAGGCATGGAAGCGAAATCGAAAGAGTTTATGGAAAAGGGCGCGGAGGTTTACAGCAAGGCATAATTCTGGTATTTAACTCCCATGATCCAGTCGAAACAGTTGGTTGAAGGTGAATGGGCCGAGTGGTATCGGCTTACCCCGGTTCAACGCTGGCTGGAAAGCGAGAAACTCTGGCAAACCTATCTCGCGCTCGGAGGCTCACTTGATCCCGAACCCGATACGCAAAGTCCTTTCTTCGATGCGCGCGCATCGCGTCCGCGCCCTGCTCATGGGCGGACAGGCGTGCGTGTTCTACGGCGCGGCCGAATTTAGCCGCGACACGGACCTGGTCATCGTTGCTGACGCGGCCAATTTCGCGCGGTTGCGTCAGGCACTGGACGATTTACATGCCGAAGTTATAGCTGTTCCACCCTTCGGGTTGAAATTTCTCCAGCGCGGCCACGCCATCCATTTTCGCTGCCAGCATCCCGAAGCGCTGCGGATGCGCGTGGACGTGATGTCCAAAATGCGCGGCGTGGATGCCTTTGCCAGACTCTGGCGGCGGCGGACGACCATTGAACTGCCCGGTGGAACTAAGTGCGATTTGCTTTCGCTGCCCGACCTGGTGCAGGCCAAGAAAACCCAGCGTGACAAGGACTGGCCGATGATTCGCCGATTGGTTGAGGCACATTACTTTCAGAACCGCACCAAACCCAACCCGGCGCAAATCCGTTTCTGGCTGCAGGAACTTCGCACGCCGCAACTGCTCGTAGAGGTTGCCCAACGTCACACCGCGCTTTGCCGCCGGCTGGTCTCGAAGCGTCCGCTGCTGGCCCATGCCGCAATTGGCGAGATGAAGGAATTGGAGCGGGCGTTGATGGTCGAGGAATCCGCCGAACGCGAGCAGGACTGGCAATACTGGTTGCCGTTAAAGGCGGAATTGGAAAAACTGCGCCACGTCAAATGAAAACCGCCGCAGCCATCCGCGCGGAGGAGTTTTATTTCGTGTTGGAAGGCACGGGCCGCCTGCGCGTGGGCGACGAGACGTTGACCGTGCCAAAATACGGCGGCGTGCTGGTCGGGCCGGACCAGTTGCGCCAGGTGTTCAACGACACCGACGCCGAGGTGCTCTGGCTCATCGTGGGCGCGCCAGAGGAGCTGGAATTTCTGCAAGGCTCAAAATCCCAGATGGACCTCTCGCTCATCTACCCGGTTGACCCGAAGCAATTGCCCAAGGAACTCGCTGGCGTGGAATGGCCGCCCAAATAATCCCCAACCACAACGGTTTGTTGATGTTGGCGGGATGATTGTGCTCTCGAAAAAAACTGCAACCGGGGGTTGACCTGTCTATTGCTTCACACTTTAGCGTTTCCTGCGTCATGGCCGTGTGGCCGTGACGAAACTGAACAATGAACGATGGACGCGAATGAACTTATGAAAAAAAACGTCAATGTAGATGAATGGGTTGCCATGTTCGAGGAGGTCGGCCTGGACGAGGCGAAGAGGGAACAATGGCACAAGCTGTTCGAGACCCGCCACCCGGACGGACACCAAAGTTTTCTGGAGTGGCTGGGCCTGCCGCCTAAAGAGATTGATCGAATCCGGGCAGCCAGCAAATAATCGGCACGCGGGGTTGGTGGCGCCCGGCGCGCCGCCACCCTTTTGTTCCTGACGGCGATGAAGACTTACTCGATTTCCAAACTTGCCCGGGCATTTGGCCTGTCACGCAGCACGTTGCTGTACTACGACCGGTTGGGGCTGCTGCCGCCATCGGGACGAACCGGTTCCGGATATCGCTGCTACACGGACAAGGATCATCGGCGGCTGGAGCGGATCTGCCATTTCCGGGAGGCGGGCCTGACGCTGAAAGAAATCCGGGCCGTGCTGTCGTCGGGCGGCAAACCGGGCGCGAAGCTGGTGGAGCAGCGGATGCGCGAAACGGCGGCGAGCATTCTGTGCTTGAGAAACCAGCAGCGGCTTTTGGCGGGGATGCTGAGCCGGATTGCTTCGGGGAAACCTCCGCCTGCGGTCAATGTAGAGTTGTGGGTGGAGATGCTGGAGGCAGCGGGCATGGACCAGAACGCCAGGAAGCGGTGGCATACGGAGTTCGAGCGGCGCGCGCCAGAGGGACATGACGAGTTTCTGGTTTCGCTGGGAATTCCGCAAAAGGAAGTGGCCAGGATTAGACGGTGGAGCCGAGGGGAAGGGACCCTGGAATAAACAAGAGCCGCTGTAAATTTTTCCTACTGAGCAGTTGACTTCCAACGGGCTTGAATCAGTTTTGGCGAGTCACATGACGACCTTGAATGGACCGACCGTTTCTGGTTTGAAAATCCGGGGCTTTTCTGGTAAAGAAGACCTTGGTGCCGTGGAGGTCTTGCGCTACATGCCTTTGGCCAGGTTCCTGTCTTTGCTTGAGCTAGAGGCGATGTGGTTTTCTCGTCTTGGCGCTTTACAGGATGAATACGAAGGCACGAACCCCAGAGGATCACGTGCCTTCCTTATGCGGATAGAAAAAGAAAACCCTGATTTCACGAAGGCTAAGACACCCTGGGGAGGATCATACGACGAATTGCTGGCGATGGCGGACAACGGCAGGTCTGGAGATGTGGGCCGTAAAACGTTATTGGTTAATTGTTGGTTCATCGGGAAAACGGAAACACAAAAAATGTGGAGAGATTACGGTGACGGCGGAAAGGGCATCGCAATTCGGTCAACAGTAAAACGGCTTGCAGCTTCCTTCCAGATCACCGAGCCGGTTGGCAGCTTTGTGGGAAAGGTGAACTACGTGGATTTTGAAACTTACGACTTAGGTCCTCGTGGAGAAGACCAGGCCCTCGTATCCTTTCTGAAAGACAAAAATAAATTTACGGATGAAAACGAGGCCCGGATTGTAACATTGAATACCTTTCATCAGGGCACTTTACTCCCGGACGGCAGTCAACCGGTCGGTGCAGGGTTTGATCCTGAGATTAAAGGCTTATACATCAAATGCAGTCTTCAAGGACTGATCCAGAGCATTGTCGTAGGACCAAACACAGACTGGAATTTTCACATGTTGATGAAAAGGCTCGTTGCCCGGTTTGGGCTGACGATCAACGTGGAACATTCCAAACTTCCGCCATTCACGGGCCAATCAGCCGAAGGTCAGGGATAGGGAGGGCATAGGAATCACTCCGAAATCATTCCGATCGTCCCCAGCCACGTCTCCACCAAGTGAGGCCATTCCGTAATCGGATACTTCGTGCGCCGCAGCCCAAACCCATGTCCGCCCTGCGCATACAAATGCAGCTCCACGGGAACCCCGGCGTTCTTCAGCGCCTGGTAGTAAACCAGCGAGTTGTTCACGTTGTCCACCGGGTCATTCTCCGCCTGCACCAAAAACGTCGGCGGCGTATTGGTGGTGACAGGAACATTCGGATTCAACTCAAAATTCTTATCGTCTTTCCACAGATGTCCCGGATAAAGAGCCATTGCAAAATCCGGGCGGCAGCTTTCTTTGTCAGCCGCATCTACAGCCGGATACAAACGCTTGTCAAAATGCGTGCTCATCGCTGTCACCATATGCCCCCCTGCCGAAAACCCGATCACTCCAATCTTGTGCGGATCAATATGCCACTCCGCGGCGTGAAAGCGTACCAGCCCCACCGTCCTCTGCGCATCCTCCAACGCCAGCGTCGATTCCGCATACGCCCCCGATCCCCGGGTCGGCACACGATATTTCAAGAGCACCGCCGTGATACCCCTGGACGTCAGCCAATCACAAATCTCCGTGCCTTCAAGATCGATGGCCAGACAATTGTAGCCTCCGCCAGGAAATACGACCACCGCAACGCCGGTATTGGTTCCCTTTGGCGAATAGACCGTCATCGTGGGCAGTGAGACGTTACATGCCGCAATCCATGATACGCCGCTAGGCGACAACACGTTCGTAACATACTCCGGCCCCGGGACAGGCTGCGCATCAGGCACCGCCCCTGGCCAGATCGGCACTTGCGTATGTCCCGGCGATGGCTGCCAGACATTCGTCTGCGCGCGCAGATCGCCACACGCAAACACAACCCAGAGAGCAAGGATCAAAGGCTTCATGATCAGATTCTAATTGTAATCATCGCCTGTCCGCAATCTTCGCGCTCGTTTGTCTCGACTCCTCACCCCGGCCCTCTCCTCGTTTGGCGAGGAGAGGGAGAATTGTTTTGTGGGACGTTTTCCCGGGGTAGCCCCGAATGCTTTCGGGGCAACCACCGGGCTAATATCTTTTGCCCGATGGGGCAAGCCAGTTTGGCTTCGCGAGAATTCTGTTCATTCTGTCTATACTCTGCGTCTCCGCGTCTCCGCGGGTCACCTCATCCGGTCCGCGTTTTCGAGCAATCTCCCATCCGCTTGGTTTGCCGCCTCACGGCGCGGGTTCCGCCAGCAATTTCTGAACGACGGTTTCGACGTGTTGTGGTTGCAAGCCGATCGCGCGGACAATGCCTTTGCGGTCAATGATGGCGTAGGTCGGATAATAGTGCACCGCCCAGGCTTTCTGCGACTTAAGCTCGGCATCGCGGGCGGCCGGGTATTCAATGCTGTGTTCCTTGGCGTTGGTGGCAAAAGTTTCCTGTCCGCGCTTGTGGGTGCAAACGCCGATGATCACCAGGCCCTTGGACTGATATTTTTTGAGCATCTCGTTGTTGTGGGGAATGGCCCGCATGCAGGGGCCGCACCAAGTCGCATAAAAATCCACGACGACGACTTTGCCCTTCAGGTCGGCGGGCTTGACTTCGCCATTGATCCATCCGGTGACCTCCAGCGGCGGCATCGGCTTGCCTTCCAAGGCGGCGTGGCTGGCGCGTTGCTCCGGTTTGCTGTCCCAAGTCCAACTGTCGGGAAATTCACCGGCGGAAGCGGGCAGCATGCCCCAGAGGAGTGAACCAAAGGCGATGAGAAGTAGTTTCTTCGTGCTCATGCGGCACGGATTATCACAACCGGCGTTGGCTGACAATAGTGAATCTCCCAGCCCGGCGGAGGAATTGAAGTCAATCGGAATCCAGGTTGATCTGTGTTCATGCGTGGTTGAGCGACGTCTCATCCGTTCCGCTCTTTCGAGCAATCCCGCAACAGGTGGAGCAAGAATACGTGCGACAGCCGCGCGCCGGTGAGGTAAAGTCGTTTCAACATTTAACTGAAAGAAAGGATTCAAAAATGCAAAAGCGCAAACTTGGAAACAGTAATCTGGAAGTCTCGGCGGTCGGACTCGGCTGCATGGGAATGAGCTTTTCCTACGGCCCGCCCAAAGATAAGCAGGAGATGACCTCTCTTCTTCGGGCAGCGGTGGAACGCGGCGTCACATTCTTCGATACCGCTGAAGTTTACGGCCCATACACAAACGAGGAACTCGTCGGCGAAGCCCTGGCTCCGTTCTATGGGCAAGTGGTGATCGCCACCAAGTTCGGGTTCAAACTCAATCCGGACGGAAGCCCCGGTTGGCAGGGCTTGGACAGTCGGCCCGCGCACATCAAGCAAGTGGCCGAAGAGTCGCTCAAGCGGCTCAAGGTGGATGTCATTGATTTGCTCTATCAGCATCGGGTTGACCCGAACGTGCCGATTGAAGACGTGGCGGGGGCGGTGAAGGAACTGATTCAGGCAGGCAAGGTGAAGCACTTCGGTCTTTCCGAAGCCGGCGTGCAAACGATCCGTCGCGCCCATGCCGTTCAGCCGGTCACTGCCCTCCAGAGCGAATACTCGCTGTGGACGAGAACCCCGGAGAAGGAAGTGATACCGACGCTTGAGGAACTCGGAATCGGCTTCGTTCCCTACAGCCCGTTGGGCAAGGGCTTCCTCACGGGCAAGATGGATGCCCAAACGACCTTTGACAGCTCAGACTTCCGCAGCACCCTCCCGCGCTTCACGCCGGAGGCGCTTAAGGCGAATCAGGCTCTGATTGATCTGCTTGGCACTATTGGAAAACGGAAGAAGGCGACGCCGGCTCAAATCGCGCTGGCGTGGTTGCTGGCCCGGAAGCCGTGGATTGTTCCCATCCCGGGCACCACGAAGCTGCATCGCCTGGACGAGAACATCGGAGCAGTAGCAGTCGAACTTACGCCGGACGACCTGCGTGACATTGAAAGCGCTGCCACAAAGATCACGGTGCATGGCGCCCGGTATCCGGAAAAGCTGGAGCAATTGACCGGTCGCTGAGCGGTTGCAAACAGCAATTAAAACCACGGATGGACACGGATAAACCCAGCGCGGCCTTTGGCCGCAACCACAGATTTTGGACTGCGGCGGGAAGCGAAGCGCCACGCCGCTTTTGGAAGCAACCGGCAGTGCGGAAAGCGGTGTCGCCGCTACGCTCTGCCACCGCAGTCCAAATCTTTGTCGTCCGTGCGCGAAGTTACAGGATTGTATTACGGATTTTAGGATTACGGAATAAATTGGAATTATGTCATTCACAAACAATTCAGGTAGGGCGCGTCACTCCGTGCGCGACGCCGCTTGTCAATCCATGTGTTCGGCGGGCAGAGGACTGCCCGCCCTACCTATTTTGATAAAATTGTTTGTCAAAGGCATAAATCCGAAATAAATGCAAAACCATTTAATTCGTAGAACAATGGAGTGCCAGCACGATTTTTCATCTGTGTCCATCCGTGTTCATCCGTGGTTAAAAAGCAGTAAAGAGAAAGGATTAAATATGGAAATCAAAAGAAGTGGCTCACAGCCTTCTAACAAAGGACCGGCCGATTGGTTTACCGGCACGGTGCGCATTGACTCACCGTTCAAGGGAAGCGATCCCGCGCGTGTTACCGGCGCAATCGTCACGTTTGAACCCGGCGCTCGAACCGCATGGCACACCCACCAGCTGGGTCAGACCCTGATCGTGACCGCTGGCTGCGGGCGGGTGCAGCGCTGGGGAGGTCCGATCGAACAAATCCGGCCGGGTGACATGATCTGGTTTCCGCCGGGCGAGAAGCATTGGCACGGCGCCGCACCAACCACGGCCATGACGCACATCGCGATTCAGGAACAGCTCGACGGCAAAGTGGTTGACTGGATGGAAAAGGTCAGCGACGAACAATACCAAGCTTGATCGCGAGCAGGATTTTACAAGAGGCGACGAAATTACCCCAGTGCGCCAGAGCAGGAACGGCGCAGCTTCAGGCCTTTTTCACGAGCGGCCTTCCATGCCAAATTCGGCGGCATAAATAAATTCACCTCCTTGGAATTTGGCGCTTGACATGCAACTAAATGGTTGCATATTATCGGGCGTGATGGATGCAGTCTTCAAAGCCCTGGCGGACGAGAGCCGGCGAAAGCTGCTGGACCAGTTGCACAAGAGCAGCGGGCAGACGCTCGGCGAGTTGTGCGAACACCTCGACATGACGCGGCAGGCGGTCGCCAAGCATCTCCTGTTGCTGGAAGCGGCGAACCTGGTGGCCGTGGTCTGGCGCGGGCGCGAGAAGCTGCATTTCCTGAATCCAGTGCCGTTGCACGAGATCTCTGAGCGTTGGATCGGCAAATATGAACGCCATCGCCTCCAGGCGTTGAGCGATCTGAAAAAAGGTCTCGAACAAAACAAGAAAGGATGAGCTATGCAAAAACCAAAGTTAGTTTATTCAACATTCATTCGCACGACGCCTAAAAAGTTGTGGGCGGCCATCACCAAACAGGAGTTCACCCGCCAGTATTGGGGCGGGTTTGCGAACGTTTCAGATTGGAAGAAAGGCTCGGAATGGCAGCATCTCAATCCGGAGAAGGAGGTCTGGATAACCGGCAAGGTGCTGGAATGCAATCCACCCAAGCGTCTGGTCTTGAGCTGGGCCGATCCAGACCTTCCCGACGACAAGTCGCGCGTCACGTTTGAGATCAAGGCTATCGAAGACATGGTGTGCCTCAAGGTGACGCACGACAAATTAAAGGCGGGTTCGAAAATGCTCCGTGGGGTTTCCTGGGGCTGGCCGCGCGTGCTTTCCAGCATGAAATCCTTCCTGGAAACCGGCAAGGGACTCAACGTCTTCGCTGGTTGTAAATAACCGGCTCCAAAGCCTGCCTGAACGTCAAACCACCGCCCGGCATGGCGGTGGTTTGATTCAGGCCGATCACGGCTTCAAGAGGCCGGCAAAATTGGCGCGGTGACGCCAGAGCAGGAATAGCGCGAGGGCGGCAACGACCGACGCAACCTGCCATCCTTGATGATTCAGGAAGATGTGGAAGCAGAGGATGTTCACAATCACCGGGCCGAGCAATGTGAGGCCGAGCGGAATGTAGCGGCCAATCAGCAAAATCAATCCGCCGGCGACCTGGCAGAACCCGACGACGTACATGTAATGGCTTTCCATGAGCGCTTTGCTGAAGTCTGTCGCGAGCGATGGCTTTTGTGGCGGCATCGGGATGAAATGCAAAAAGATGTTCGAGCCGAAAACAACGAACACCAGTCCAAGGAGGACGCGGGCGATGATCGTGGCTATTTTCATGCCGTAAATGTTGAACAGGATGAGCGAGATTTCAACCCTCTTTCAAACACCTAAGCGATGGGCGTGATTCGCTGAAATCTCATGCCGTCCATCTTTTGCAGGAGATCTCGCGGTCGCCGTCCACCAAAACCCTGCGTCTCACCTCCCGGCTTTCAACCACGATCCGGCTAGATTCTTCTCGTGCGGAATCCGCCCATCATAAAAATGATCAGGCAAACCAACAGAATGAGACCAAGGCCTCCTCCGCCAACGACGGGACCACCAAAGTAAAAACCACCGCCGCCGAATAAGAGAAGCAGAACAAGGATGAACAGTAATAGATTCATGGCGGCAAGATAGCGCACCGCTGCAACGGTTCCAATGGGGTCTTCACCCCACCCCATCACTCCCCATTCACCGGTCCATGAACAGGCGTCTTGGGAAAAAGTGTTCTGACTGACTGTCCGAACGCGGAACTCCCGTTCGTCGATTGGATGAACAACCAGACAGGTAGGGTTACACCCCATAGCCTTTGACCAACCGCTGGCCTAACCTCGCATGGTTAAGAAAACATCCGAACAACAAACATACTTATGAAAAAAATTATCCTCTCCTGCCTTGCTGTCGTTGCCCTGGCGTTGATATCCGGCTGCGCCTCTGATGCCACCCACAGCACGACCACTACGTCGCAAGACACCACGTATCATAGTCCCACCACCACGACTACCACGGATACACAAACCAAATAAGGTTCGGCTTTGGTCCTGGTGCGCGCGTGCGTCGGCCGTGAGAATCCCAACGGAGGGTGTTTCCAAATTCGGAGCAAGTGATTCTTGTGGAGGTGAATGCTTCAAAAAAACGTGGGGATTTGTTTTTGGAAGACTTGTGCGGTTTTTTCGTGTAGGCAGTTGGCCTATGAAGCCACTT
>Ga0208937_1000336_pt1 | contig 40783 bp, 61 predicted proteins | sample June2015DPH_11_5_FD_184705 | JGI IMG/M metagenome (GOLD analysis project Ga0208937, IMG submission 184705) | Peatland microbial communities from SPRUCE experiment site at the Marcell Experimental Forest, Minnesota, USA - June2015DPH_11_40... | ecosystem: Environmental > Terrestrial > Soil >...
CTCGCGAGAACCCCGAGCTGAGGCTCTGGTCGCAGGCGAGGTGAAGCCATGGCATGGAAACCAGGCCAGAAGCAAGTCGCGGCCCTCTGCGAAGCATGCGGGGGACCTGGGATCACGACCGAGGAGGAGATGGCTGCCAGTGGCGGCAAGTTGGTCCACGATGATCCTGCGATCTGCGAGAACGTCCGGCGGAACACCAAGGACGTTGGTAAGTGCCCCGTGGGCCAACGCACATGAAGAAGCCGCATGCCTTGAAGAGGATCCGCAGGTGGCTGGAGTCCTGGCACGAGTGGCCGCTCAGTCACGTCAGCCGCGCCGCGTACTGGTTGAGGACTCACACCTACGATCGCTATCACATGCTCGACATCCGTAACAAGCGCAATGGCTATGCCTGGGGCTGGATAGACCGGAGCGAGGGGATCCTGTTCGCTAACATGGCCGTGCTGTCGGAGTTCGTGGAGAGAGAGCGCGGGCTCGACGGCATCGTCGACTGGGACTCCGACGAGTCACATGCCGCGGCCAAGAAAGAGTTGCTGGAGATTTATCGGTGGTGGACGCATGATCGCAAGATCGAGCATGATCGATACGACGCCCTCTTCTCCAGGGCCTATGCACGCCCATTAGAGTTCGAGCCGATTGGGAACGGGATGTCCAGGTTCAAAAAAGACACTCTCACCAAGGAAGAGAAGGAATTGCGCTACCAGTGTTCCCTGATGGAGGAGGCTCTTGAGGCCAAGGATGAGGAGATGATGATTCGATTGATTAAGATCCGCGGCTGCATGTGGACTTAATCCGCGGGAAGGGAACCTCGATGAAGTCCAAGCTGCGCCTGGCGAGAAAGTCCCCGCGTCCCCCAGCCACCCAGATCAAGCTCACCGTGATGCTCTCGCCCGACGCCGTGGAGGCCGTCCGCAAGATGGCCAAGAAGCACAGATGCACCATGACCGAGGTGATCGGGACTGCCATAGGGTACATGGCGTTCCTCGTGGATCACGAGGACGATCACAAGTTCCTGCTGGAAGCCAGGGACGGCACCCTCAGTACCGTGAAGTTTGCCTAGGGGACCTCGCAAGGAACGACAAGATGAAGAACAAGCCTGGATCCACGTGGCATCGGTGGGGAGATCTGAAGCGGAAGCACCTGACCGCCGACCAGATCGCAGAAGTCGATCGGTATGTCATGCAGGATCTGCTGAAAATGGAACGACGTTCCCCGGGCAAGTTCTCCAACAACATGCCCAACAGCATCGGCCGCATCCTGAAGGATCTGACCGAGGGCATGTGGATCGTCCCTCGCACATCGTCCGCGAGGAAAGCTCCCGCCAAGATCAAGCATAAGCTTTGCAGGCAAGAGGCACTGTTGCTCGGCACAATCTGGCTCTCCGTCCGTGCCAGCCTATACATCTTCGATCTTTCCTGGATGGAGGACCTGCCCCCCAGGCAGAGGAAAAAATGCCAGTCCGAATTGGCACAGGCGGCTCGCAAGACCCTCTGGACGAACTTCAACAAGCTGAGGGAGGGCCTCCGTCTCCCCATCTTCATGAAGGACATGGAAGAGGTGTACTATTCTTGGAGATCCACTGCCCGCATCCATGCCGATCCCAAGCTCGCCCAGGAACTGAAGCGCTCCCTGTCGGGCGAGACCCGACGGATCCCACGGCCATGAGGAAAGCCAATCGAAGCTCAGTCCGAGATGGGCGCTCGCTGGCCTGCGACTGCATCCTTGTCCTGATGGCCTTCCGGGGACATGAGCGACTTGGCTTCCGTCAGATCGTGGAGGCCACACGCTTCAGCCCGGTCAGGGCTTGCCGTGCCCTCAAGAGCTTGGCCAAGGGACTCTATGTCGTGCCTTGCGTGATGCCTGCGAGAGACAAGCTCCTCCCGGTTGGGTATCGGTTGGGTAAGCGCGGCTCCACGTACCTCAAGGACCAGGCCAGGATGAGATGCCAGTGCGGCGGGACGCTCCAGGAAGGCATTGCCGGCAGATTTGATTTCAGCGGATATGCTGGCATCAAATCAACCTTGATCAATGCGCCCGTCCTCAGGTGCTCGAAGTGCAAGGGAAAGACACTCGACGGGAGGATCATCGAGATCTGCCTGTGCTTGGTGTGCTGTGAGATTTCCGCCCATCCCCAAGATTTCGATGGTGGACTCTTCAAGTACCTGCGGAAATTCTGGGGCATGTCCCGTGAGGGGATCGCCCAGGCGATGCATGTCGCGATCGACCTGGTCGTCGAGCTGGAATCCAACGAAGCCAAGGGAAGGAAACCTCACGACCTCGTGGTGGACTGCGGCTCCCTTCCATGGTCACCTACCATCGAGCAAGTTTCACAGGCGAAGTCCAAGGCCGCCAAGCAAGCCATAGTCTGCCTCAACAAGATCATCGAGGATGTCATCTCCCAGAAATTCACCAAGTCTGCTGGTCGATGGAAGCGGCGCTTGAGGCCAGGGACGAGGAGATGATGATCCGCTTGATCAAGATTCGCGGCTATATGTGGACCTGATCCACGGGAAGGGAACCTCGATGAAGGCCAAGAAAAAGAGTCTCAAGCTCACGGTGACATTGCCTCCCCACCTGGGCGGGTGGTTGGTCAAGCATGCCAAGCACAACAAGATCACCAAGGAACAGGCCGTGTATGATCTCGTCTACCTGGCCGCGATGGCCGATTCTTGCTGGCAGGCTCTCTCGGGGATGAAGGGCAAGATCAAGGTGACGGGTTTTTGAGGTGCCAGATTGGCACCTCAAAGGTGTCCGGTTTTCTTGAGATCACAGATCGCGATCTCAGGGGGGTTGGGTTGCCTCTGTCGTGATCTTCCTTGACGCCTCGTTCGGGAGGGCTCATGCTATCTGTTGTGCCACAGCCCACCACGGGACAATTCACCGAGCGATTCGCCATCGGGCTGTCGCTCGATCATCTATGGAGCGAGACCATGGGGATGAGCGAACGAGACAAGGAGACGGTCCTCACGAGCCTGGTGGATGTGCTCGACGATGTCGGCACCCCCTACGCGGTGATGGGTGGGGTGGCGGTCCAGCTCTACACCGAGGAGCCCCGCACCACGGCCGATGTGGACATCGCCCTCCACACCCGGGACGACATACCACGGGGGGAGCTGGAGCGGAGGGGATTCAGCTACGACGGGCTTCACAGGTGGTCCGAGAACTGGAGGGGGCCAGCCCCTTTGGGCACGCCCCGCAAGCAGCGCATCTCGGTCCAGTTCTCGGCCGACGATCTCATGTCGGCGTCGGTCGACCGGGCAGTGCCCGCCCAGGCGGGCAGCCTCAGGCTTCGGCTGGTCACCATGGAGGATCTGATCTTGCTCAAGCTGGCGGCGGCGGCGGAATCGAGCCGGAGGGCGAGCAAGAGGCTCCAAGATCTGGCAGATGTTACGCGCTTGCTTGAGGAGCATCCTGGGCTGGATTCCCAGGCGATCCGCGGCCGGCTCCGCACGATCAGGAGATCATTGCCGGACAAGTAGCTTCAGGGTTGTGGATCGCTCGGCGGCGGGAACCTGTACTCCAGCCACTTGGCCAGCCCGTCCACGATCGAGGTGGCATTCCGGATCTTGGGATCGGTGGTGGGCCCTGACGGCAAGAACTGCATGTTCTTCATCTTCTCCACGAACCAGGCCAGGGGCACCCCGGACTGCAGTGCCACGGAGATGCTCATGGAGAGGGCGTCGAGCAGCCCGGAGATGGTCGATCCCATGCGGTCGCTCTTCAAGAAGATCTCGCCAGGCTGTCCCGTGTCGGGGTACAGGCCCACCTGGATGTAGACCTTGACGTCCTCGATCTCGGTGGGGGGGCGTTCGGGCTCGTCGAGCACCTTCAGCACCTGGTCGGGCGAGATCATGGTACTGCCGTGCTGGGCCAGTCCCCGGATCTTGTGCAGTTTCTCGCGCAGCTTGTCGACTTTCCACTGGAGCTGCTCTTCCTCGTTCACGCACTTGATGTGCAGTTTCTTGGTGATCGAGGGTCGTTCGTCGGGCATTCGTTTTCGGTCGCTCATGATGCCTCCATGTGGATCCCGTCCTCGATGAGGTTGGCCAGCCGCCATGCCTCCATGCCTCTCTGCCGGCGCAGCCATCTCACGATGAGGCATCGTTCGTCGATGCGGCCCATGGTGCGCCCGTCGCTCTCTCCTTTGAGTCTGGCTTTCTCTTTTTCCTGGTAGAGCACGGTCTCGGGGCTGGCGGGCTTGCTCACGTGAGATCTTCCGGGATGGATATCAGGCTGTCCCGAGGTGGCAGCCATAGACCCGCACGGTGCCGCACGTCAGGCAGGAGTACATGTGCGAGATCACGTGGTGGTGGATCGTGTCCGCGGGTTCCCTGGGTTGGTCGTCGGGAGATGGGACGTGTTGTACCTCGGCGTTCCTCACGAACTTGTGGGGGACCATGTCCTTGCAGTTGGCACAGATCAGGATTGGCTCGGTCACGGGGACTTCCGAGGGGTCGAAGATGGTGCTGCAGTCATTGCAGGTCCACTTGTTGATCGGGATAGGTTCATGTCCCTTTTTCTTGCCCGGGATCAGCCGCACGGAGGTGTTGGCGCTTCCGCATTTGGCGCATCGTTGGGTCGGGATGTAGAACGTGTGGGTCTTGGTCTCTGTCGTGAGCATGGGTGATCCTTCATCTATCTGTTTGTCTGTCTCAAGGCATGGACCCTTGAGCGGGCATGGGTCACTTCTCGATGGCGATCATGCCTCAAGGCATGGTGCCTGGAGCGGGCATGGCGATTCAGTCGACGAAGGTGTCGTCTTCGTCCGAATAGTCTTCCAGGACTTCGCCTGAGTCGTCTTCCGAGCCTTCCGCGGACATCTGTTTTTCCTGCTCGGCATGCGATTCCCGGATTTCGGACAAGATCTGGGCGTAGTGGACAGGCGCCCGCCTCGTTCCCTTGCACTCGGGACACTTCGATGGATCTGGCACCGCGAGAGGATTGTCCGGATCGCAGCGGTAGCAGTCGACGGTGAGGTTTGCGATCTGATTGAGATCGGAATCCGGGTCGTCGCATCGGTATGCCAGCGCGTGGGACATTTTTTGCATCCTCCTCTCTTGGGAGATGCATCAATCTTATCATAATTTGTCCCATCAAGCACCTGGGTTTTTTTCATCTTTTCCATCTGCGGCAGGAGATGGAATTTGCTTTTCTGTCACGGGGGATTGATCGGGGAGGGTGGGTGGCGAGGGGGGTTGGGGCATCTCAGGCGGCTGGACGGGTGGCAGGGTGTCAGCCACCAGCTTGTCCAGCTCGGCGTCGGTGAGATCGTCGTCCGGGCTTTCTTCCGCCTCGCCCCCGAACGTCGATACTTCCAGGGTGTCATCGAGCAGTACGTAGAGGCTGGCCCTCAGGCTGTCGATGCAGGCCAGCAGGTTGGTGCGGCCGGGCTGCGATTTCAGGCGTTCCAGCCTGGACACGAGTTGATCGGTGGTGTTGACGCCCTCGAAGAAGTCGAGGATGTCATGGGCATCGGTCATCACGTCGAACATGCTTGAGATCTTCATGTTGGGGTCCTCAGTCTCAAGTCATAGCCACTTGAGCAGGCATGGCGAATGGAATAGTCGATGAAGGTGTGTCAAAACAGTTTGGCTTGCCGGATGGCGCTGGCCATGATGTGTTCAGGGCACAGGTACAGGTAGTAGCATTTGATGGTGGTTTTCCCGTGCTCTTCGATGCGGGCCACCGTCCACCCTGGTGGGATCTCTTGTCCCTGGTGGCTGCCCGGGAGGCGTTCGTCGCACCCGGGATGGCTGCACACGAACATGTTCTCCTCCTTGTTCACCATTCGACCGGAGCACGAGGGAATTTTTCGATGTCCTCTGGCCTCATGGTAAGCACGACGATGTCGGGCTTCGGGGGACCCTTCGATACCAGGACCACGCACCTGACTACCGGGACGAATGGACCATCTGTCTCGATCTGTTCCTTGACGGTATATGGGGAGATCCAGATGGCGGGGTACAGGCCGGTGTCCATGACGGGGAGGAAGCGGACGAGGCGCTGCTTGCCCATGACGGGACGGTCGCTGGGATGCAGGACTTCGTCCAGTCCCTGGATATTTGAGATCGGGATCACGAGGTTGTCGGCCATGGGTGTCTCCGGGGTTGTCAGTTTTTTGGTTGGGGGGACTCGGATTGTTGTGCCTTGTATGAGATGGCGTCAGGCACCTCGGGGGTGGCTGGTGTCTGGGTCTCTGGGGTCTCTGGCTTGCTGGGCGTGGTGGCGACGAGCTTGATGGTGCCAGGTGGTTCTGGGGAGGATGGTGCTTGTGTACCTGGGGTCCCTGGCTTGCTGGGCGTGGTGGCGACGAGCTTGATGTCGCCCATGGCTTGGGGATCTGAGGCTGGAGCCGGGGGAGGTGGGGATGCCATGGGCGGGGCGGCCGGCGGCGGGACGATGGCTTGGGGAGCCTGGGCAGGAGTGGGGGGAGGGGGGACGGCCTCTGGTGGCGGGGCCGGAGCTTGGGGTTTTGGGGCCACGACGGCAGGTGGGATGGTCGACGGTGGGGCAGGAGATTGGGCGGCCACCGGGGCCTGTGGGGGAGCCGTCATGAGCCTGGTGCCCAGGTGGTTCGCGATCTCCACGAGGATCGGGAAGAGGCGGTTGAAGATCTGCTCGTCCTGCTTGGCGATGTCCTTGAGCGAACGCCTGGCGAAGATCATCTTGCCCATGTCTTCGAGTTCTGGTCGTTTCCAGTCGGGGATCAGGAGCGATTCCCACAGTGCCTTGATGAGGAACGCTTGCTCTTCCTTGGTCGGGACGGCAGCTTGTGCCCCGGGAGAGGCAGACAGGAGCTTGGCGCCCAGGTGGCTCGCGATGACCACGAGGTGGGGAAAGAGCCGGTCGAATTTTTGTGGGGGAAAATCCTTGAGGGTCTTCTTGGCATGGAGCATCTTGCCGAGATCGATGAGGACGTCGCTGGTCCAGGAGGGGATCTGGAGCGATTCCCATAGGGCCGTGATGAGGAAGACCTGTTCCTCCTTCGTGGGGGAAAGGGTGCTTGGGATCGTCTCTGTCATATACTGTTCTCCCGTGGTTGTGGTTTGTCGACCCAGGCCATGTCCTCCTGGGCTGTCGTCAGAGCACCAGGTTGTGGCGCAGCAGGGTCTCGTCCAGGATCCTCTTGAGTTCCTTGATCTCGGGGCGATCTCCCGAGATGAAAGACAGGGTCCGGATGCTCCCGGCGATCCAGGCGAGATATGTGTTCTTCTTGGCCTTGTCGATCGACTTGATCTTGGCGAGCATGTCGTGGATGACGGCCGAGGTGCCGAACAATCCTCCCGGCAGATCGGGGTGGCTGACGGCGAACTTGTGCAGGGTGTCCACCAGATCGTCGAAGGCATCCGATTTCTCGCCGCCCGATAGATCGTCTCTGGTGAGCTTGTACTCTGCGATGATCTTCTTGGCCTGTGCCTCGGCCGTGGCAGCCTCGTTCTCGTTCGAGGTGCCCCTGGCCAGACGCCGGAGCTTGGCGACTTTCTCGGCGGCCTCGATCTTGGATAGTTTCATGATTGCTTGTAATAGCCGTCGAGGGCGACGGCCTCCCCCACGAACGCTCCCTGGAAATTGCAGGAAGTGTCCGAGATGTTCTTCACCTGGATGGACAGGAAGATTGCGGTGAGGACGGGTTCCTTGAGATGGACCTTGCCGGCTTCCTTCTCGCCGAAGTCGGTCCCGGGGAATGATTTCTCCATCGACTCCCACACGAGTCCGTCCAGTCCCGTAGTCCGGATGTCCAGCACCTGGAAGCGCTCGCCTATCGAGGAGGGCACCACCAGGCGATCGGGGGCGAAGTTGAGTTGGGGCTGGACGTTTATGGATGTTATTGATCCGGCTTGGACCGGGGTGCTGCCCAGTCCCAAGATTGTCCTCCATCTGGGATTCGGGATGGACACGGGCGAGGCGGGGCCCGACACGGAAGCCTTGAATCGTCGTGCCCCGGCGGCTTGGTTTGTGACTGAGATCTTGAGCAACTTGGTGACGGACAGGTGATCCAGGCGTAGGTTCTCGACGATTGCCTTGTCAGAGAAGAGCAGGGCGGGAATGCAGCCCGTCGATATGAACTGGGAGTTGGCTCCTACCTTGATGTCCGTGATCAGGAAGTTTCGCGCGATGTCCTCGGGCATCGAGAAGGATTCCGGGGTGAAGGGATCCTTGGCCTGGATGAACAGGTAGGTCGATATGCCTGCCGGCACCGTCGCTTCCGGGAATTCTCGCGTGATGATCCTGGCTTGGTCGTCGGTCAAAATGATCCTCTTTCTTTTTGTCGTCGTTCGATCGACTCGGCCCTGGCCTTGGCGTAGAGGTCGGGGAGCCCATTCTCCAGTTGCAGGATCGCTTCCATGCGCTCGTCCGGGGGGAGCTTCTTCAGTTCGTCGATGAAGTCTTGCACGAGGGGCAGGTCCATGTTCGGGTCCCGTGAGGATGGTTCATCGGGATGCGGTCGAGCTGCTCAGTCCCAGTTTATGTTGTAGCCAGCCCAGCAGGTGGGACAGGTTGCACAGTAGGCGGGTGTCCAGGCAGTCATGATTGGCCTTTATCACGATGCAGATGGATTTCGCGAAGAGTTTGTCCGCGATCTTGAATTTTTCCCAGCCCAGGGGATTCTTCAGCCTCGGGTAGATCAGGGTATCCTTGCAGGCCAGGATGGTGGCACGCAGGAAGGCGGGAAGGCTGGCTTCTCGTCGCAGGGGGATGCCCTGGATCTTGCAAGCTCGCAGGATGTCTTCCTTGGCCATGATGGTGAACTGGGCGAAGCGATCGTCCTTCTCCCACCAGGGCAGGTTTTCTTTCTCGTGTCGTTTCTGTGTTTCGCGCGACTCAGCCCAGTCTCTCTGGAAGATCTCATCAGCCGGGGAAGTGGGATGTTCTTTGGCGAGGTCGGAGAGTCCCGAGGTTTCCTTGGATGCATCCTGGAAGGTGACGGACGATCGGGACTTGTGATCCGTGACCATCATCCAGCCGAGCCTCATGTGGGAGATGGCGTGGCGGAAGTTCAGGCTGGCGATCTGGTGCGAGGAATCGTCGCTCATGCACGTCCGGATGCGGGCCATGTCTTGTCTCAAGATCTCGAACCAGAGATCCAGGGGAGGCGGCAATGGGGGGAGCGGCTGTCCGGGGATGGTCGGTTTCATGAGGTGCCTTTCGTGTTCGGGGGTGGTTGGCGAGATCAGGGCATGTGGACGCCAGGCGTGCCGTTCCTGGCGGGCCTGGCCAGTTCCTTGTCTTCCAGGAGAGCATGGGGACCGGGGCCGGGGACGTTCATTCCTCGCGATTCGAGATCCTGGATGTGCATCTCGACGAGGTGTCGCAGGTAGCCTGCCCGCTTGTGCCCGGCGGCCCTGGCCAGGGTGTCGAGTTTCCTCAACGTCGTCGGGTCGAGGACGGTCTGCACCAGGTGCATCTTGCGTTTGCCGGCAGTCTTCATCGCGGTGGCAGGGCATACCATCGCATAGAAAAGCAGACGCAATAATTATTTCTTCGGTTTCATTCCGGATCCGGATCGGGATCCGGTTCGGGATCGGGCTCGGGCTCCATCCGTCGTTTACGGCTGCGCTGGCGGGCCTTCTTGATCTCCAGGGCGGAATCGTAGACGCCGGGAATGTTGGGACGGGCTCCCATGCAGAAGTCTATGACCTTCAGCCCGAAGTCCTGGAGGATTGGATCGATCTTGGTGGACATCTCCAGGGCATCGCGGGCATTCTTCATCCGCTTGAAGCCGGTCTCGCTGGCGGTGCGGATCTGGTGCTGGATCCTCTCGCGCGGGGTGGGAGGCCGGGAGGGCACTGTCTCTATCCTGCTGATGTTCGGGTGCAGGCCGGCATGCACGTTGTACGCCTTGAGCGCCTCCGAGGGCAGCATGGTGGACCAATCGTACAAGATGTCGAAGGGTATGGATTCACGTGCCTTCCATTTGTCCACGATCTCGGGGGGCAGGCGGTCGATGGCACGCAGCAGGTTGTCGACGTAGTGTGCGTGGTAGCCGGCCCGCAGGGCGAATTCCTTGTACCCGATCTTGAACTCGTCGCGCATTATCTTGGCTGCCAGCGCGATCTCGTAGGCGTGGAGGTTGCGGCTGGTGTTCTCGACGATGTGGCCCCAGTATTCCATGTCCTCGGGCAGATCTTCGGGGAGGATGATGGCTGGGATGTGTTTCCATTTCAGGATGTTGGCGGCATCGACGCGGCGGAAGCCCGATCGGAGCAGCCAGGTGTCCTTGTTGGCGGGATCGGCCACCACCTTGATGGGGATCATGATCCCTTCCGATCGTATGCTCGCCATGAGCAGGGCACGGTCCTCGGGGGTCGGGGGCAGGCGGAAAGATCTGAAGCCTGGATCGATCGCGATCTTGTCGAGGGGGAGCATGACGGTGGGAAGGTCGGAGAGCCGCATCGACAGCTTCTCGCCCTGGGGCCCTTCCTTCCGGATGGCGTTCTTGAGCTTCAGCTTGGCCCGCAGCTTGGCCAGGCGCAGTTTGGAGTGGGCCAGGTGTTCCTTGGGCGATCTCGTCCTTGGTCCCACGCCGAGGGGTGGGAGGGGGGGAGGCGCGGGGGCCAGGGGGGATGCCGAGGGCACCCCGTCCGAGAAGGGATCGTTTTCCATCGACGGCATCTCGGGCTTGAGGTGCTTGTCGATCATGCGCTGGAGGGTCTTCTGTTCCGCGGGGCCGATCACGTCGTCGAGGTGGGTGGGATCCGGGAACATCTTGGCCATCTCAGGGGGGAGCATGGAGCGGATGGTGCGGTCCATGCCTTCCTCATCTGGGGCCGGCTTGCTTCCTGGGTCCTTGGCCTCGAAAGAGCTGCCGGGCTTGACGGCATGGTGGAAGGCATCCTCGCTCCAGGAGAGCGAGCTGCCGGGCTTCACGTCATGATCGGGTAGTTTCTTGGGAGGCTTCCCGGGGGGATCTTTTTTCATCGGGTTTCCCGCGCGGAAACCTCTCCCTTCAGGGAGAGGGGGAAGCGCGGCCTCCGCGTTGGCTTTCTACGTACCGTTTGACAACTTCGAGTGGGGCTCCTCCGCACGAAACGGCACAGTACGAAGGAGACCAGAAATGTTCTCCCCAGAGCTTCTCGGACACTTCGGGCAGTGCTGCCGATCGAAGCATCCTGGCTGAGACTCCCTTCAGGGAGTTGACCAAGGTGGAGAGTGCCACCTTGGGAGGGTAGGCGATGAGCAGGTGTGCATGGTCGCTCTCGAATCCTGCCTCCTTGAGTTCGCACTCGAAGTCGGCACAGACCGTTTTCCACGCATCTCGAAGTATCTCGAAGACTCGCTGCGAGATGACGCGCTTCCTGTATTTTGGCACAAAGACCAAATGCGCGGTGAGAGAGAAAACCACATGGCGTCCAGTCCGAAAGTCTCTTGACGGCAGCATAGGCCAAGAATAAAATAGGTTCGTGCTCGTTCGCAAGGGATTTCGCTTCAGGCTCTATCCAACCCAGAGGCAAGCTGCCGATCTGGACCGTTGGGAGAGCGCCCTGCGTTTCTTGTGGAACCTCGCCAATGAGCAACGGCTGATCGGTCTTGCCCGGCCTCGCGACGAGAGGAAGTACATTACCGCGTTCGATCAGATCAACGAGCTGACAGGATTGAGGGCCGAGCTGCCCTGGCTTGCGGAAGTTCCTCGCAACGTGTGCGCCCAGTTGCTCGTGGAATTGGACAAAGCATGGCAGCGATGTTTCAAGAAGCTGGCCGATCAGCCTCGATGGAAGCAAAAAGGACGGGACACGCTTGGGCTTTGCGAACCACATCCCAAGGTCTGGAGACTCTCCGGCAACAAGCTGCACTTCCCCAAGGTTGGATCCCTGAAGATCGTGGTTCACCGGCCTCTCGAAGGGAAGTCGAAAACATGTACGGTCAGGAGGGACGGAGATCAGTGGTTTGCCAGCATCCTGTGCGAGAACGAAATTTCCGATCCAAGCCCTCGGGCTGTTCCGGTGGTGGCCATTGATCGAGGCATCACCAATTTGCTTGCTGATTCCGAGGGGAGAACTACTTGTAATCCCTTTCACCTTGAAAAATCCCTGAAGAGACTTCGTCGCGTCCAGCACATTGCCGATCGACGAAAGAAAGGATCCAAGAACCGGACAAAAGCCCTGGACCGCGTGAGTCGCATCCATCGCAAGGTCAAGAGACAACGCGACTACGTCTTGCACGAGCTGTCGACTGCCTACGCCAAGAGCCACGGCACGGTTGTCGTCGAAAAGCTCAACGTCCGGGGCATGCTCAAGAACCACTGTCTCGCTCGTCGCATTGCCGGGGCTGGATGGTCGAGGTTTGCAAACATGCTGCGATACAAGCTTGCCTGGAATGGAGGACGACTCGTCGAGGTGCCGGCCGCGTACTCTTCGCAGACCTGTTCGCACTGTGGGAACGTCAGCGCTCTCTCTCGATGTGGAGAGCGATTCTGCTGCGTGTTTTGTGGCTACGTCGACCATGCCGATCTCAATGCTGCGAAGGTTTTGAAGCAACGATTCGATGCGCCTGGGAATCCCTGGTGCCTGCCTGCTGAGGGATTGCCGCCTGAGGGCTCCCTGCGAAGTAGGAAACTGAAGGTAAAACTGCGTGTTCCACGTCGTTCAACTTTGGAAAGCCCCTCCCTTTAGGGAGGGGTCGATTACGGTCAGCCCACTTGCTTGAGCCTCAGTTGTTCGGGCAGGTGATCCAGGGCCTTGTCGACCACGTTTTGTTTCTGGATCACTCGTTGGCTCATGTTGACGTCGAGGGTATTGTTGAGCACCAGGTGCAGTATGTGGACCATCTTTTTTTGACCGTACCGGCAGAGGCGATCTTCTGCTTGGCTGAGCGTGGCAGGATTCCAGTCGATCTCGATGAATACCACCGTCGAGGCTCTCGTCAGGGTCAGCCCGATCCCTGCTGCTTTCAGCCCGCCGATGAAGATCCGTTTTCTTCCTTCTTGGAAGTCTTTCACCACGGTCTCGCGCAGTTCCATCTTGGTGTCGCCGTAGAGGACTACGCAGTCGTCTTTGTAGTGCTCGGCAAGCTTCTGCAAGACGTCCTTGTGGTGGGCGAAGATGACGAGGCTGTCGTTATTGGCCGCCAGCATCTCATCTACGTAGGCGATGCACATGGGCAGCTTGGCCAGTGCCGTCTTGTGCCGGAATTCCGACATTTCCTCGAAGGCGACTCCTATGAAGGCATCCAGAGCCTTCACGGCTGCCTTGTATTCGGTGTTCGTCTTGGCGGCTTCCAGCCGGGCGAGGGCTTCCTCGTAGCGTTTCTCGTAGATTTCCTTCCATTTCCGGAATTCGGGGTGCTGGGACCAGTCGATCTGGGAGTCGCCCAGGACGACTAGCTGGCGTCGCTTGGGAGGCAGTTCCTTGAGCACGTCGCGCTTCAGGCGGCGGACCATGAAGGAAGCACGCAATCGTTGTTGCAATTCCGAGAGGTGGGATGAGCCGGTGGTCACCCATACTTTGCGAGTGCCGTGCATCTCGGAGTGCAGTCCGCAGTACCGCCGTACGAAGTCTTTCCAGTCTCCGAACTTGGCGGGGCAGATGGAGGCTGCTATGGGCCAGATCTCTTTGGGGAAATTCTCGATGGGGGTCCCGGTGAGGAACAGGGTCCTGTGCGATCGGCGCATGAGCCCGAATTCGCCGAGGACTGCCTGGGAGCGCTTGGACTGTGGGTTTTTGAGAGCGTGTGCCTCGTCGAAGACAGATACGTCCCATATTCGTTCCAGGCTCTTGGAGAACTTGTTGGCTTGAGGCTTCGTGTCGGATTGTTCGTCTTCTATAGAAAGCTCAGGGCCATCGGGGGGAGCCGTCGTTGGGGAAATAGAAGGGCCTTCATTGTCTTGTTCGACGTCATTCTTGGTGCGGGTGACCAGCTTCTCGTAATTGCAGATCACGAGTAGTCGCTTATCACCTGTCTCCGGGACGGCGTCCATCCCGGACTCGGGGATGAAGATGTCATATGGTTCGACGAGCCACTTCTCGGCTTCCAGCTTCCAGTTGAAGGACAGGGTGGCGGGTGCCACCACCAGGACCGTTTTGGGCTTGATGACGTTGATGAATCCTAGCGAGATGATGGTCTTGCCCAGGCCTGGTTCGTCGCCCACCAGGGTATCCTTACGTTGCAGGGCATACGAGATTCCGGCTTTCTGGTAGGGCAGGTAGTCCATTCCCGGGGGATGGGGGACCTCGATGCTGGATGTCACGGCCCTGGACTTCTCCAGCCGGTCCAGGTGGTTCTTCATGGCCCGCAAGGCCAGGTCATTGCAGTGGGACCTGAGCCGGGTGGCGTCTTCCACGCGGGAGGACCAGTAGTATCTCCCGATCTTGCCCCGGCATGCCTTGCACCGGGCCTTGTCCTCGCACAGGGTGGGCTCGTGCATGGCGAACCCGGCACGTTCCAGCGCAGATCTCTCCGACGCCTCGGCCTGGGCCACGAACACTCCTTTCCAGAAAGTGATCTTCATTCCGTTTTTATTCAGTCGATGTTTCCAGGAGGGTTTTCTTTCCGTCGCCTGTGATGGTGACCATCCCAGAGAGATCGAAGATCGTGATCCATCCTTTTCGGTAGAGGGGTCTCAACACCGATCCGCTGGTCTCGAACTGTTTGGCATGGGATTCCCAGGTATCCCGGACTCCCTTCTTGGGATAGAGGTAGAAGCCGAGGGACAAGAAACCAAGGACTTCTTTCTGTTTTGTGGTCATGCTCGCCTCTGTTTCTTGAGCCACCGCTTGACGGCCAGGGCGTGGGGGAGGGGTTTCAGTCCCATGCTCATTCTCAGGACGTCCATCACTTGCCAATGGAAATTCATTTCCTCGGACAATTGGCTGTCGATCTTGCGGGTGAGATCGATCTGTTTTTCCAGTTCGTGCTTCACCTTCGACAGGACATCGCGCACCTTGAAGATTTCCACCAGGATCCGCGTGGCTGTCAATAGCTTGGCCATGTCGGGTTTTGGGTTCTTTTTGTTCTTCATGCTTCAATCCTTCGTGGGGGTTTCTGAGTCATGGTGAATATCGGACGAGGGATGGTCGGGAGAGCAGGGTTCAGAGCAGCAGCACTTGCAGAACATGAATCCTATCAGGAACCACAGCATCCGGGAGGGAGGGAATGAGGGATATTGGCTCATTTTTTCTTCAGTCTTTCCTCGAACAGTTCCTCCCATTGCCCTGCCACCGCCGTCCAGGATAGCGATCGCAGTGCCCATTCCCGCCCGGCCGCGATCACCTGGTCGGTGGTCACGGCTTGCTGTCCTTCCAGGAAGTCCCTCACGTGCCCGAGGAATTCTTGCTCGTACCGGCTCTCGCTGTTCGGTGGCGCCACCAGGATGCCGTGCCTTACGGTCTCGGCCAGGGCGGCGAGCTTGGTGGCGATGGGCAGGGTTCCCGCGGCCTGTGCTTCCATGGCCGAGATGCATGACGTCTCAAGGAAGTTCGTGGGGTACAGCCATAGGGAGGCTCCCAGGTATGCCTTGGTCAGCTCGACCTGTCCCACGCGGCCATGCGACACGACGCCCTGGTCGGATAGCTGGGCCAGCTTCGTCTTGAAGAAATCGATCTGAGACTGGGCGTAGGCATTCTTCCGTTGCGTAGCCATGGCCTGCCAGGTCTCGAACCCGTAGTAGACGTGCAGCTCGGCATCGGGGCGCATCGCACGTATCCTGGGCCAGTAGTTGAGCAGGTGATCGAGTCCCCTGTCCGGCGAGGATGAATAGATGGCCCTGCACCCTGTCTTCTTGGGCTCGCGCAGGAAGAGGCGAGGATCGATCCCGTTCCGGGTCAGGATGAACTTGTCCTTGGGCACGTCATTGTAGTAGTTGGACAGCACCTTCTTGGCCCATTGGGATAGGCACAGTACGAGGTCGTACTGTCGCATCCGGCCTTGCCAGTCGTCGCCAACGTGGATGTCGTGGCACCACAGCGCCGTCAGCTTGGCGTCGGGCTTGAGTCTCTGGAGGGCATCGAGCATGCGCGAGGAGATGAAGACATCGCAGTCGATGGTCCCCGGGCCGAACAGGCGATGGTCGTAGAACTTTACCCCCTCCCATTCGCAGGGGGTCACCTGTCCTATGATGGCTACCTCGTGGCCCCAGCGGGCCAGCTCGGCGGACATGTGGATGGCGGCGATCTCGGATCCTCCGAGGCCCGTCTTGAGCGATCCAGGCCCCCAGGTCTCCCAGGCGGGGCCGGTCCAGATGACGATCTTCATGCTGCGATCCTCATTGCTTTCTTCAGCCTGGCCAGCAGGCGCGAGACGAAGCTCGATGCCCTGGAGCATGTCCGTGGGATGAACCCCGGCGTCCAGGTCTCGGAATCCAGGATTTTCTTGATGTCCTCGTCGATCTCTTCTCGGGTTTGGTAGCGCATGCCCAGGTGGTTGAATATCGTCCTGCGACCGCAGTGGGGGCACTGCCATGGGCCATCGTGCTTGCTCATGGTCTCCTGCTGCCTTTCCGGGCGGCCAGGTTCCAGGCATCCTGCAGGGCCTGTCCGACGTCCGGCGATGAACTCTTGGCCTCCGCGTGGGTCCTCATGTCGACGGTGCGGGCCTGGTAGATCCAGCCTTTCCGGCGGGGACGAGGGTACAGGTACGTGCGCACCACGCTCGGTCCGATCTTGCGGGGGCTTGCCATCCGGGCAGACGATACCTCCGGGTAGACCGGAGGGTCAAGTGTCTTTCGATCGGAGGCTGGTTGGGAAGTTTCCGGTAAATGAGAACCGACATCAGGCCGGGCGAGCGAATTATTTTCTCGACGGAGATTTCACTTAGTCACAGCTTAGGCACAACCTCGGCTCCCTGATCGTGGCATTCGCGATCTGAGTTTATTGCGGGAAATGAGTACCATCGTCGTTTTTCTCTTCGGGCTCGTTTCTCGGGGTGTACTTTCCCAATCCCGATGCTCGTTCACCATTTGGGAAAGCACGTTTCTCGCGGCAGCCGCGATGGAGGCTCGCTTCCCATCCTCAAGATTTTTGTCCGATGGGAGGGTGGCATGTGCCTTCTTCCCTACACAACACGACAGTAGGAGAACAGTCCATGGCAGCAAAGCACGAAGAGTCGATGGTCCGCGCACCCGAGGGATTCCGTCGGTTGGGCAGCGTCGCCAACGCCGGTTGGTTCAACATGAAGAAGATCGGGAACGTCCTGCGTGGCACCCTGGAGGGCATGTTCGAGCGCAAGGACGATCTGCGCCCGGAGAAGAAGTCCAACTTCTTCCAGGTCAAGCTCTCGCAGCCTTGCGAGGTCCGCATCGGGACCGGCGAGGCGGCGCGGCTGGTCGAGGCGAAGGTGGGCGACTACGTCAACCTCAACTACGGGCCGCGGACGAAGCTGCTGGAGCCCCTCATCCCGCTGCTGGCCCAGGGCGCCGAGTTCGATTTGTGGGGGACGGTCCAATCCGAGAAGATCAAGCTCTCGGGCGGTCGCAGCATGCACAACTTCGACCTGTTCAGCAAGCCGATCAAGGCGCCCGCGGCCTCGGACGACAGCGAACCGGACTTCGACGGGTCGGACGAAGAAGCGGCGGGCTAGTCCGCCATGCCCCGTCCCATCACGATGCGGGGCAGCTACCGGGAAGACGCGGCTCACTTGATCAGGCTGGAGGCGGCCGTCGGGAAAGACGACCGCCACCAGCCAGCCTGGGGCAAGCAAGTCAGCCAGAAGTTGCGTGAGCTGGCTGTCCTCTTCCTTGAGGAGAAGAAGTACCTGATCAAGCCCGAGAAGTAAATCCCGCTGGGTGCCCCGGTCGGGAAAACGATCGTCAAGACCGTAGGTTCGGGATGGGAGGGCCTGGGGAATCGCAGCTTCATCCCCCGATGGTGGGGGGTAGGCATGATTCGGTTGTCATCTCCAGGCCCTTCCTTTCCGTTCGAGCTTGCACGCTCATTTGATTCAATCAAGATTGCGATGCTCGTGCCCGGGGCTACGTGCCTCGGGGCAATCCACCAGCGAGGCAGGGAGGAACTCGATGAGCGATCAATCGCCAGCATCCCACCGTCCGCCCCCGATCGATCCGAACAAGAAGATCACGGTCCAGATCTCGTATTGCCCGATCCTGGGCATGTATCACTGGATACGGGATGACGGGGAGTATTTCTTCAGCAATGAGCAGATGGAGAAGTCCATCAATGCCTTCCTGGCCGACCACAAGACCATGGATGCCGAGTTCATGGCCAGGTTGACCGGGCTGGCCCGGGCCTTCCCCCACAAGATCTACACCATCTTCGCCGATCTGTCCTTCGACGTGCGTCCTCCCGAGCCGCAGCCCCAGTATCATGCCGTCTACGATGATGGTCCGGTCGAGGGTGGGCCGGGCAAGCCGCCAGGTGCCTGATCTTGTTGAGGAGGGGATATCGGCAGCCTCCCTCGTTGGAGGACGAGGATGGCGGACAGCCTGTCGTCAGGGAGAAGTCCTGCACCCCGATCTATGGGGCCGACGTCCATTCGGGCCAGCCGGACGTGTCCGTCAAGAAACAGGGACCCAAGCTGGTTCGCGATCGGCTGCTGGAGTTGATGGTCGATTCGCAATGGCATGCGGCCCATGAACTGGAGCGATTGTTGCCCAATGGCGAGTGGGTCAGGGCGATGAGGGAGTTGCTGTCCTTGAATTACACCTTCGATAGGCTGTCGCACAGCTTCCGGTTGAGGCATCGTCCGGCCACCGAGCGCAAGCCCGTGCTGGTGGAACTCCTGGCCGGGGTGGATGCCACGGAGAAGGAATCAGCCCTCCCCACGGTCGCGCCTTCAATCATCCATGTCCCTGCGGCCCGTCGCCACGATGATGGCGAGGACGGGAAGGCAGATTTCGATCCGACGGATGGCCCCGAGGCCGAGGTCGACGTGGACGAGTTGCTGGCGCTGTCGAACAATCCGCGCGACCTGATGTTATCGGTCTCGGAATGCACCGTCATGACGGCTGCCATCCTGGCCAAGAAGTCGTCGGGGAAAACTTACCTGGGGATGGTCCTGGTCGAGGAGTTCCTGCGGAAGCCCGGCCTGGGGGTCCCGACGGTGATCGTGGATCCCACCGGGGTGTGGCATGGGTTGCGGGCGAATGCCGATGGCACCCCGTCGTCCCATCCCATCTTGACCCTGGGGGGCCCGCATGGCGATCTGGAGATCACCCACAAGCAGGGGAGCCAGGCGGCCGAGATAGTCCACGAGGGGGGAGCCAGGTCGGTCATCCTGGATCTGTCCCTGATGATACCGGCGGAGCAGCACGAGTTCGTGGCGGACTTCGGCCAGAGGATCTTCATCCTGAACGTGCGGTCGCCCTTGCACATGGTCATCGACGAGGCCGACGAGTTCGCGCCGCAGGTGCTCTCGTCTTCCAGGCACCAGAAGCGATCCCTGGAGGTGATCGATCGCATCGTCCGCAGGGGACGCATCAAGGGATTCGGCTCCACCCTGATCACGCAAAGGTCTGCGGTCATCAACAAGAACGTGATCTCGCAGGCCGATTCCTTGTTCCTGTTGAACATGGTGGCGCCCCCCGATCTGGAGGCGGTGAACGAGTGGATGAAGTACGGGGTGAGGGCCGACCAGCGGCTGGAGTGCCTTGGCGATCTGCCGAACCTCCCGCCGGGCACCGCATATTTCATGCAGAGCGGGGCATCGCCCAAGTTCCGGAAATTCGTGGTGCGCAAGAAATTGACGTATGATTCCTCGCGAACCCCGAAGCCCAACGAGCAGATCGTGGATCCAGTCTTGGCCAGGGCGGGAGAGGCGGAGGTCGCGATGGCCCGGAGGTGGCTGGGAGGCCCGGCCCAGGCGACGGACGGCGACGAGGGCGAAGACGAAGATCATGTGGCCTCACCCGAAGACTGATTACCAGGGACCAGGAGACGCTGAATGGCACCCTCTCGACATCGTGGTAGATCGCGTCCACCATCGGGTGTGGTCCATCCCCGGGAGGCCGGGGGCGGTCGAGCACGCCCAGCGGGTGGGAAACGATCCCCTTCGCGCAAGTCCGGCAAGCCCGGCAAGCATGTCAAGCATGGCCGAGTTGCTGGCGAGGATGTTCGGGGGCCACGTCCCCCGTCGCTGATCGTCATCTATCGCAGGGACCGCCTGGGCAGGTTCGCGCCGGGCAGGCAACGGAGGGTTCCCCGCAGGCCGCAGGCCAAGCCTATCAGCAAGTCCGCCCGCAAGCTGGCCAAGCCAGCCAAGCCTGCCAAGCCGGTACGCAAGCCAGCCAGGCCAGCCAAGCCGGTCCGCAAGTCAGTCAAACTTGCCCTCAAGCCTGCCCGCAAGCCGGTACGTAAGCCGGCCAAGCCTGCCCGCAAGCCGGTACGCAAGCCGGCCAAGCCTGTCCGCAAGCCGGTACGCAAGCCTGCCCGCAAGCCTGCCCGCAAGCCGGCCAGGCCGCCACGCAAGCCACCGGCCAAGCCCGAGGAGGTTCCCAAGAAGAAGAGGAAGAAGCGTGGGCCTCCCCTCGTCCTGTCCGAGCTGTCCAAGCAGGCGGACACGGAGATGCAGGTCAAGCTGGTGTGGATACTGGAGTACATCGAGCAGATGTTCCCGGGGATGGACATGGCCATCAAGACCTTCGTCAATGCCGACGGCACTGTCGACGGGGAATTGCGCATAGGGAACCTGGTGCCCGATTGGCAAGGGGAGGACGGGGCCGGGTGGATGGTGGCGGCACTGAGCGAGATGTTCCGGGCATTCCCCCTGTTCGACAAGGAGCCATCCATGGGGGGCCGGTTCTGGGTATCGTTCGGGCTGAGGTTCGGTCCGCAGAACGACGCGGACCTGGGCGAGCTGGCGGAGCTATACAAACGGTTCCGGGGGATGTTCCAGACGGGGTCTTATCCCGCGCCGGCCGACGAGCAGGCTCGCATCCAGACTGCGCTGGTGGGGTTGAAGACGATCATCGACGGGGTGATGAGCGAGCACGGCATCTCGCACGCCGTGATCTTGATCAGGTTCATCTGGACCTACAAGAGGGACAAGAAGGATCGCATCGAGCAGCCGGGCCGCTACGAGGACGAGCTGGGGAGCAAGGAATGACGAGATGGCTGAAGACATCGTGATCCCTGAGACGTGCAAGCATGGGGTTTCCTTGAAGAAGCATTGCTGCCAGTGCAACGTCGAGGTCTGGCAGGGATTCCTGGATTACAAGCGCCAACGGGACCGTGAGCGATCGACAGCTAGAGGCGATGGGAACGGCATGGACGTGGATGAGGAAGGTTGACCTGAGATGACACCACAAGAGATCAGGATCCTCGGGCGGGGTTGCCGGCAGGCTAAGAGATACGGCATGTTCCGGGATTTCAAGGAACATTACCGGCGTTACAGGAACATGAAGGTTTCCGTGGAAGAGGCTGTCTACGATGCATTGTACGACTGGGATTTGTTGGAGTTGACAGGAGAGAGTGACGAGGGCGTGGCGCTGGGCCTCCCGGTGGAGAAAGGCGAGACGTCGTCATGAAGCGACTGGAGCGCAACATGGAAGATCCGGAGAGCCGGGCATTCTGGCAGCGCCTGGAGGCGCGGGTGGCTAGTTTCATGTCCCTCCCCGATTGGCTGAGGGAGGCTGCCAAGGGATCGGTTGCCTCTCGCAAAGATCTGTCTGGTTCAGGGAAGAAGAAATCATCAAGAACCAAGGGAGGATCGATGACCATAGAAGAGTTGTGCGAGCGTTCATACACCACGGCCGTGAACAAGGGCTGGCACGAGGAGCCTCGTTCGTTCGGCGAAGTGACGTCCCTGTTCCACTCGGAGGTGTCCGAGGCGCTGGAGTGCTGGCGCGATCCGGCCCACACGATAGCCGACGTGTGGGAATCCGAGAGCGGCAAGCCTGAGGGGTTCGTCGTCGAGCTGGCGGACCTGCTGATCCGCATCGGCGACACCTGTGTCGAGACGAAGATCCCCCTTGCCAAGGTATTGAACAATACCACTATCTCCATGCTGGGCTATGGGATGGAGGATGCCGTGCAGAATGCGATGAGGACCGTCCCCGAGTGGCTGGCCTACATTCACGCTTGCCTGTCCAGGGCGTTCGAGGATTTCATCCTCGATGATTGCGATCGGGGAGGGACACGGGAGGAACAGGCATCCGTCATGCTGGCAAAGGCCATCGTGACGGTGGGCACGATCTGCCGGCTCAATGGGCTGGATCTGGAGGCATCCCTCATCAAGAAGATGGATCACAACGACACTCGCCCGCACCGGCATGGCGGCAAGAGGGGATGAAGCATGGGACAGGCCAGGTCGACAGGAAAGAGCGAGGGTGGGGGTGGTGGGGGTGGCAGGCCAGCAGTCCCCGCAGGGGGACCTGCCGTCGTCCCCCTGCCGGATGGGATCTCGGCAGATCTCAAGAAGCAGGCGGACGTCGCCATGTCCAAGATCAGGAAGCTGAAGAAGAAGAAAAAGTCAGTCAAGAAGAAGCCCAAGGCGATCACCCACGACAAGACCAAGATGTCCCAGGACCTGTTCGGGGCCGGCATCGACACTCCCGACTGGCCCACGGTCAAGGAATTCCTGAAGAAATATCGCAAGACGATGCTGTCGCCCCTCCTGATCGAGGCCAGCATCGCCTTGCGGACGATATTCGGCGAGGAGGCCAAGCTGGTGCTGGAGGTATTGAAGAGTCCCGTGCGCAGGAGCCGGAGATCCTGCCTGTACATGGTCATCAAGTCGGGCCTGCAGGATGAGGAAGAAGATCGCGCATACGATCGTTTCGTGGATACCTGGTGGTCATCCCGCGAGGCCAGGGCCGCCGGGCTGCTGACCATCGGGCTGGCCTCGGATGACAATATTCCCGTGATCAACGTCTTCGATGAGACGAAGGGCGAATGCCTCTCGGGCTTCAAGGTTTGCCATGTCGAGTGGTGCAGGTTCCACCTGCACAGCGACGTCCATTCTTCTTCCATCGCCTTCCAGAAGCACGGCGATGAGACCTGCATCCTCCGGCTCGCCAAGAAGTCCAACCATACGCTGGAAGAGATCGGGGAGATGTTCGGCTGCACTCGCGAGCGCATCCGCCAGATAGAGATCGTGGCCACGGGCAAGGTAGGGTACGATCTGATCAAGTGCGGGGTGATATCCCTCAGCGACTTGACCAAGGAGGCGGCGAACCGGCTCAAGGCGTCGAGGAAGCACAAGCCCTTCACCATCGAGGACGATCATTTTCGCCGCCGGGGGCCCGGCCGTCCCCGCAAGCTCGACGACGAGGACGAGGAGGGGCGTGTCGATGACGAGGGCGAGGAGGGCGAGGAAGAGTGAGCATGCTTGCCATGGTCTTCAAGATTTTGTTGATGTTCTCCGGTGCCCTGTCCTGGATCGTCGTCGGCCTCATGATCTGGATCGAGCGGAGATCCAGGAGGTTCCTGACAGGCTACACGGAAGAATGGCCCGAGCCCATCTTTCGCAAGCTGGTTTCGCAGCCATCCGGGATCGAGGTCCTCCGTGCCACATTGAGGCGAGAGTCCGTGAGGCTGGGGGAGGCGGTGGAGGCTTGCCGCCAGGGGGCGGGGGGGATCGCGATCGAAGATCTGGCCATCCGGGACGAGATCAACGATGTCTTCGTCCCGCTCGGCCTGCAGGTCGTCGCCAAGGAGTGATCCATGTTCATCAGCAGGAGAATACGATGAAGGCAATCATCAGGTGGACCAGTTACGATGGCGAGAACGGAGTGGATGAGCTTGTGAAGGAAATGGACCTTGATGTGATTCCTCGGATTGGCGAGGAACTGTATGTGCAGTTTTTCCCTGGGTCTTCCCGCTTGGAGCCGGATGACTCAAGCCTTGTCTCGGAGGACGTCGAGCATTATGTGGACGCTATGGTCACGAATGTCAGGTGGTTATTGCGGGCGACGGGCAAGATGGTGCCGGAGATCTACATTTCGGATCGAATGGGGTTGGAGGGGGACGAGATGGAAGAATTGATGGCTACTGGGTGGAAGAGAATTCCCTGACATGGGCATGTGTTTTTCATGATCATGTCGTCTCCCATCCCTGTCCTGGCACTGCTGGCCCTCGATGCCTTGTTGGTGACGTCGGGATCGGTGGCCCTCAGGCATTGGGCCACTTCCTTTTCTTCGTCCTCGTTGGCCGCCGGGCTGGCCCTGTACAACCTGGGGACCGTGCTCTGGCTGGCCGTGATGAGGAGGGGGATGCCCCTCGGCCGGGCCGTCGTCGTCTTCGGCATGATGAACCTGGTCCTGGCAGTGGTGGCCGGGATCGCGATATTCAAGGAAAGGTTGTCTCCCGTGCAGTGGGCAGGGGTGGGGCTTGCATTGTTGGCTGTCGTGCTGGTGGAAGGTTGAAGGGACTTGGGATGAAGTTCGCTTACGCCGATCCTCCGTACCTGGGTTGTTGCAAGCTGTACGATCATTTCCATCCCGACGGCCGGTGCTGGGACGATGTCGACACGTACAGGTTGCTCGTCGAGCGGTTGGTGGATGGATATCCCGATGGTTGGGTGCTTAGTGCCTCGTCGGTGTCTCTACGTCAGATCTTGTCACTGTGTCCTGGAGATGTCCGCGTGGGAGCCTGGGCGAAGTCGTTTTGTGCTTTCAAGAGGGGCGTTAGGCCGGCATATGCCTGGGAGCCGGTCATCTTCCGTGGGGGGAGGAACCCAGGGGCGGGGCATGCGCATGCTCCGCCCGAGAAGGGAGGGAAGCAGAACACTCCCAAGGATTTTATCGTCGAGCCGATCACCTTGCGCAAGGGATTGACGGGGGCGAAGCCCGAGAGGGTGTGCATGTGGATGCTGGACCTGCTCAACTTCGTCCCGGGAGACACCTGCGACGATCTGTTCCCGGGCACCGGGATCATGGGTTCGTGCGTTCGCAAGAGGGGGTGAGCCATGCCGGTGTTCGGTCCCATAGTCACCGATCGCAAGAAGCGCCGCTTCGGGGTGCTGGACCTGGAGTGGGTGCCTGGCGAGATATTGCCCCTGCCGGTGAACACCACCGTCAGGGTGGAGGGATTGAGCGAGGAGTTCAAGATCCCGTTGCCGGTGGCCAGGCGCCTGACTGAGCCTCTCAAGATTCGGTTGGCCGGGTACTACGATCAGGTCACGATCGAGCATGAGGCGGAGGGCGAGGAGCCTGAGGTGGTGGAGAGGTACCAGTGCTTCGAGACGGTGCGCGATCTGATCGACTTCATGCTGGTGAGGGAGCACAGGGGAGATTGGTTCTTCGCTCATGCCGGGGGGCTGGCCGACATGGAGTTCGTGCTGGACGAGCTGCTCGCCGAGATCAAGAGGCAGACGGGCGCCGGGGGAAAGTCGACGACGACCATCGGCAAGGACGGCAAGAAACACGTTGAGCACAGGGCCGGGACATGGAAGATCAAGGCGTCCTTCTCGGGTTCCTCGGCTATCATCATCCACGTCATCAAAGGCAAGAATGCCTGGCACTTCGTCGATTCCTACTGGCTGTTGCGGGACAAGCTGGCCAACATCGGCAAGGCGATAGGCATCGCGAAGGGCGACACGGCGGAGGCCAAGGCATGGATGGCCGATCGCTTCGGGCGGGTGGTGGACGATTTCGACGATCTGAGCCAGGCCGAGAAGGTGATCTTCTATCGCGAGGTGCCGTTCCCCATCCTGCGGGACTACAACCGCCTCGACTGTGAGATCTTGTGGAAGGCCATCAAGCAGTTCGAGGACGAGATCTATGAGGAGGGCGGACAGCTCCAGCAGACGATCGCCTCGACCGCCATGGGGCTGTTCCGTCGACGCTTCCTCAAGCAGGACATCTACACCTCGGAGAAGCTCAACAAGATTGCCGAGGAATCTTACTTTGCCAGCCGGGTGGAGGTGCTGAGCCGGAATGCCGAGGATTTCTACATCTACGACATCAACTCGTCCTTCCCCTTCGCGATGACCTTCCCCCTGCCGGCCAATCTGATCGGGTTCAGCATGAAGCTGCCCGACGACGGGGAGGGGGAGGATGACAACATCATCTACCTGGCGAACGTCACGATCGAGGTGCCGGAGATGGCGATGCCTCCCCTGCCCTACCGCAAGGAGGGGAGGGTGTTCTTCCCCACGGGGAAGTGGCGCTCCTGGTTCACGTCCACCGATATCCGGCTGGCGAAGAGGGAAGGCGCAACCATCCACAAGGTCCACGAGGTCTACGTCTTCGAGCCCTTCATGGACTTCAAGGAATACGCCGACGTCATCTACAAGAAGCGGGCCAATGCGACTACCCCCTTCCGGAAGCTCGTGTTGAAGTACCTGCTCAACAGCCTGTATGGCAAGGCCGCGGAGAGCATCATGAAGCAGGAGATGCTGATCAATCCGACCGAGATCGATCGCACGAAGATGCAGATGCTGCAGCCGGGGGTGTGGCTCCAGGAGAAGGAGGCCACCATCGCCCACCGGCACGTGGCGGTCTCGACCGTGATCACGGCCATCGCCCGCCGTACCCTCTACAACCTCGCCAAGGAATGCTACCGGCAGGACCACAAGCTCTATTATTGCGACAGCATCACTGGAGATCGGACGGTGGTGCTTCGTTCGCCAGGGGGGAAGGTGATCATCGAGCCGATCGAGAGGACATGGGAAAAGAGGGGGAAGGATGTCCAACCGTACAGATACGAAGAGAAGGAGGAATGTTCGCCTGGTCCTGGCTGGACGGCATTGGCCAAGGATGCTAGCGGCAAGGTGGATTGGTTTCCGTTGAAGAGGATCATCCGTCACAAGACCGACAAGCTCCTTTACCTCATCGGCACGGATAGGGGACAGGTGGAGGTGACCCAAGATCATTCGATCATGGTCGGGGGAAAGGCGGTGAAGCCCGCTGACTTCGTCGAGGAGGGAATGCAATTCGATGCCCTGCGGGCTCCCCTCTTGGCTTCGGATGGCGAGATAGTCATGGGCGATGATGATTGGCCTTGCCAGAAGCTGTCGTACAGGAGGCATTCGCCTGAATTGTATGCCCTGTTCGATTCACTGGCGAATGTGTTGGGATATACAGTGAATGCTCTTCCTTCTTTCGTGTACGAGCTGGATGACAGTGATTTCGAGGTATTCTGGGACAAGCTACAGATGGGGAGCGGGAATATCGGGTGGAAGGACAGGCCGAGAGGTCGTTATTACACTCATTCCCAAACTCTGGCGGCGGGACTGTCGTTTGCCCTGGACCAGCATGGGCTCGATCACTCGATACAGTCCAGCCCATGCACGGGAGGCTATGTGTTCAGGTTCGGGTCAGATCGGGGATTCCAGGAATCTAGTGCCCTGGTATGGGTGGAACGGCGGCCGGGCACTTACGTGTATGATTTGGAGGTCGAGGGAGCGCACACGTTCGTGGATGGCCTGGGCCGGGTGCTCCTGCACAATACCGACAGCTTGGCCACCAAGGCTTCCCTGCCCATCGACGAGAAGACGCTCGGGGCTCTCAAGCTGGAGAAGAAGATGGAATGGGCGGAGTTCATCGCTCCCAAGATCTACCGGGGGGAGGGCTACGAGCTGGACAAGGGGGCCTGGAAGCCCAAGAAGCTCAACAAGGCCAAGGGATTCTCATTGGGCAAGGGTCAGGAGGCGTTCGACAAGCTCGGCAGGATCATCAGCGGCGAGCGCATCGGCGTGCAGCGCATGACCCGCCTGCGCGAGCTGTATCGAACCCAGGTCGGGGAGCAGTACACGACCGCTCCCTTCGAGATGTTGGTCATCAAGGCGCTCACCTTCGAGTCGCTGTGCAAGCGCTTCCATTATCCCGACGGCGAGACGAGGGCGTGGACCGTGGAAGAACTGAAGTCGGGGGACTACATGCCCAAGGGATTCGACTTCGACAAGGACATCCTCAGTATGCTGGGGGCCACCACGAGGGCCATGCTGGCCTCGGCCGTGTGAGGAAAAGCCAGGTAGTCAATCGTGAGTGATAAGACAGGAGACATATTCTACACACCTCGGTGGGTGGCCAAAGACATGGTCGAGCACTTCCGGCCTGCTGGAAGCGTACTTGAACCATGTAAAGGAGCCGGAGTGTTTATGGAGTTCTTACCATCCGATGCCGAATGGTGTGAGATAACCAGCCGGCGGGATTTTTTTGGGTGGACGAAGCCGGTTGATTGGGTGGTGGGCAATCCACCTTTTTCATTGATGCGAAAATGGTTCCTGCACAGTTATGAGGTGGCAGATAATATCTTGTATCTCATTCCTGCCTGGAAATTCTTTTGCAGTTTCGGACTGATTTCGGCCACTCGAAAGTTTGGGGGATTGAGATCTATCCGGTTTTACGGTACCGGGGGATCCATAGGGTTTCCGATGGGCAATGCTGTGGGAGCTTTCCATGTTCAAAAGGGTTATCGAGGCCGTACTGAATTCACGTTTGCACAAAAACCTGTGGGAGTGATGCCCATATAGGCAGGCATGAAGATGAAGAGGCGCAAGTTCTTCAGGGAGATCGTGGTCCTCCTGGAATGCGGCTGCGAGGGCCGGATACACACGGGCCGGTACCGGGTGTCGAAGGATCTGGTCTGCATCCTGCTGGGGTCCCGCAACGGCTTATGGTGCTTCAAGCATGGGGGCATGTGCATGCCGGTGAAGTTGCCGGGACGTTTTACATTCCTCACTTGGCATGATAATGTCAAATCATGTCAAATTCCAAGATGGCGAGGAAACTTGGTTGGACCTTTCTCGCCATGGGCGCCGCGATCATTGCCGTTTGTAAGCCAGATGAGTGGGCAACCATGACAATAATTCTAGCAGTTAGTCTTCTTCTGGCTGGTCTGCTCTTTGAATATTCCATACGTGAAAATAAGAGAGAAATACACATAAGAAGTATAAGCAGACTCCGTACAATGAATTTCGTAGAAGAAACATCCTGGGAAGCCAAGCGTGAACTTTCCATTGAATGTCCATTGTGTGGTAAATTAACCATTCGCAAGTCACTTTGGAAAACACTGGGAAGGCAGGAATTGAAGTCGGAATACTGTTGCGCTGACTGTTATACGGAACGTTTTGGAAGACCGGCATTAGATCCGTTAGCAGAACAAGCTTTTCCAAGTTGGAAAAGACTTCTCAAGGATAAAAAGAAATGACTTCGCAGTATAACAAAAACAGTAACGAAGACCTCAGCTTTTTTCAGTTGACCGAACGGTATCCTGACGAAGTAAGTGCTGTCGAGTATTTCACCTCGAAGCGTTGGCCAGATGGAGTGGTCTGCGTCCGGTGCGGCTCCAAGCAGGTCTACGATTCCAACGCAGACCGTCGCTTGCCATTGTGGAAATGCGGCAAGTGCCAGCACCAGTTCACCGTGACGAGTGGGACAGTCATGCAGGACACGAAGCTGCCACTCCGCAAGTGGCTGTTCGCCTTCCACATGATCGGGGGGGCGAAGCAGGGCCTCTCTTCGAGGTACATCGCCCGCCAGTTGGGCATCACGCTCAAATCCGCGTGGCACCTCACGCACCGCATCCGCAAGACGATGGAGGATAATTCGCAGCAATTCACGGGCATCGTGGAGGCCGATGAGACCTACATCGGGGGCAAGAGGAAGCATGTGGGCAAGGGCTACCGCCGGAACAAGATCGCGGTGCAGACCATCGTGCAGCGGAACAAGGAGATGCGCGACGGCTCCACGGTCATCGGCAAGTCGCAGTCCATAGTGCTCGATCCGATGGCTGACAGGGTCGATGGCCGGACGCTCGGGGGCAATCTCCGCAGGCACACCAAGCCCGATGAGACGAGGTTGATGACCGACGAGAACCCTGCCTACCTGGAGGTCGGCAAGTCGTTCAAGTCGCACGAGAGGGTCCACCACAAGCACGAGGACTACGCCCACGTCGAGCCGCACTCGGGCCGCATGGTGACCACGAACAGCGCGGAGGGATTCACGGCCAACCTGAAGCGCCAGATCCAGGGCACACACCACAGCACGTCCAAGAAGCACCTCCCACGCTACCTGGAGGAGTACGACTACAAGTACAACACGCGCGACATGAGCGACACGGAGCGTACCGAAGCTGCCATCGCCAACATGGAAGGACGGCGCGTGACGCTCTACAAGCGGGCGTATGGGACGGGCGATGCTCTCATCGGTCACAAGTCGTCGGAGCGTGGAGAACAAGGCACCCTGCGTGGGCGCCATTCCAAGCGACAAAAATCAATGACCAAGCGACGAGACTAGAAATAGCCCAACAATTCAGCTCGGATCTCCTTGTACGTCCCCACAGCATCGCCAAGCAATCGAATCTGGCCCCACGAACTGAAATTCAATCCTTGCCCTAGATTGACGACCGGAGCACGCCGATGGTCACCCAGACCATAGTAGATGTAGCTGCCTTCTGCTGTGGTTTGGGAAAGTCGTCCCAATCGCAATACAGCACCGCCATAGCCTCCCACGCCAATTCGATAGTATCCTGAAAACGGAGCACCGGACGCCAAGTCAGCGTCAGTGAGCACGAAGAGAAGGAATGGCTGGCCAAAGCGGAACGCAATTCCTCCTCCGGTATCCACGTATCCATAACTGCATCGCGCGCCTGCACACCCCAGGTTACGGGCCTGATCGCCTCCGACGCGGATCATCCAAGCTGTTTTGGGAATCCAGCGATCGTAACCTGTCACCGACAAAATGTTGAGCAGTTTGGCCTCTTCAGGGAACAACCGATGGGCAGTGTTTTCAAACCGGATGCGAAGTTGAATCATCTCCAACTCAGCATCGTCGAGATAACCGCGTGACGGATCCAAGAAATCATGCAAGGCCAGGCGCAGGGAGAATTCCTCGAAGACCGCGTGCTGGGCTCCCTCCATGCCACTTGACAATCCCAGCCGTAATGGCCGATGGCCGGTTTCGGGGGCATCGTTTGCCGGTTGTGTGTTGATTCCCAGGGGCGGAATGCCCGTGCGCCCCCGCAGGATGAGCAACTCTCGTTCCTTGCGCTGGAATTCCGGCGAGGGAGCTTTGGTCGAATCTTCGTGGAAACGCAAGAGATCGTAAGCCGCATCAATGATGAACGCTTGGCGCTGGACGGATTGGTCTTCAATCAATTGTTGAGCATCACGACCCCGCATGCTCAGTGCTTCTGCCGCTTTGATCTCGTGGCCTGTCAGATGTGTTTTGCGATTCAAGATTTGGACACGCAATGACGGTCGCACCGCGTGTGCCTTGACCAGACCGGGAACCGACAGGACCACTCGCAGTGTTTCTGCCGGGAGGACCGGGCCATGAAAACGATCACTCAGCCGCAAGTTTGGATCAGCAACTTCAAGGAGTTCCAACAGGAAGTAGGAACAATTTTCAGTTGCGAAGTAGTAGTTGAAGTAAGTGTTGTGGGTTTCCCAGGTGTGCTCCACCAAGCGTTCAACCTGTGTCTCATCCAATGCCAGTTCGTACTCCCATAGATCACGACTCTCGATGTTGGAGTATTCCTGGATCTTCATGTAGTAAGGCATTACGTAGAAATGGCCAGCAAAGCCTCCGAAGAGACCTTTCCAGGCATAGACGAAGCCATTCTTGGTATCTTCATCGGCGGCAAAGTTGACGATGTAATCAATGGGATGGTTGCCTGCCCCGGTCCGGCGGGTGAGACGCAGGAAAGTGTGGCCGTACATGGAAGCGGGGCTGTTGATGTAGGCGGACGAGTAGACGAACGTGATTTTTTCTGGGGCGATAGATTGGCGCCAACTGGTGAAGAGGGGACAGGTCTGTTCGGGCAAGAGAGCCGTATCTATGGCCAATTCCTGCTTCAACCATGACCATCGGGCAGGGAAGCGGCATTGTGCATGCTGGCTCACCTCATCACTCGTCATCGCCGGCTTCGCGGGAGCAGCGAAGGCGATTAAGGTAGCCATCAACTCGGCATCAGGATCGGTTTCACCTACGGAACCCGCCAGAAAGAATCCCGATCCGTCAGCGCTGCTACGCCAGCCACCGAGGAGAGTGCGATGATAATGAAGCAGGACTTGCCACATGCGCGTGCGCGCGAGTCTTTGCACACGCGCTCGTGCCTGCAATTCGTTCACGTAAGAACGATCTGCTGAAGTGGATGAGCTGTACAGGCTCACATTCAGACAGATCAGCAAGAGTCTGAAGAGAATAGTGACTCGGCATCTCGCTGAAAAATGCCGAAACGAACGATTACTTGCGATGTTTGTGGCCGGCAACTAACGATGGGCGAGGTTCATTGATTCGCCCCTGGCACGGGCAAGCGCGCGAGCATCGGTGCATGTGGTTGCCAGCGACGACGATTCCTTGATCTGCTGCTTGATGTTTGCAAGCATTTGGATGGGATTGGTCGAGGGACTGGGCACAAGAATCTCAAACTTGTCTTGGGTCATCTTGGCGAGTGTTGGCTTGACGGAATCCTCACAGCCGAGCAGGGTGGCGAAGGAGGCCAAGAACTCACCCCCTCCAGCTGCCATATTGCCCTTCAAATCCTCGAAATTGACTTCAACAAATGCAGCCTGTTCACGCTCCGCCCTGATGACACCGCCAGTGGTGCAGTTGGATGTCCCGGAGGTTATGCCGAATGTTTGGATGCCAGTATGGTTGGAAGTGGATGCAAGGATCTGTGATCCCAGCGTGTTCTGGCGGCCGAAGAAAACTGAGCCCAGCCCGCATCCGGCTATCCCATATTCTGGACCTGCATAAACAGGACCGGCAGAATACATGGGAACAATGGGAGCGGTAGTAGTGGTGGTAGTGGTGGTGGTTTGTTGTGCGTGGATTGTGCTGCTGATGAGCAACAACATGGTCCCCAATCCGAATGCCAGTTTTCTCATGGATCGATGTCCTCCGTTGTTTGGGCCTCTATGTCGAGACGGGTTACCCTACGCTGGTTGCTTGTCTGCGTCAACGGATCTGGAGAGAGTCAACAGAGCATTGGGTAGGACACAAACATACATGTGGTAGTTCGGGGTCTATCAGATGACGCGGGGAGAATAGGTTCTCGCGGCTAGGAATCGAGCACCTTCGTCATCATGGTCCATGGCTGGTTCGTCATCCCGAAGGCTGAAAAATTTGCAGCAAAGCGCGTCAAGCACTTGCCAGTTTTAATTGTTGCGATTCGTAGAAGCTGATAGAGTTCTTGTGACGCTTGTGTTTTCAGGGTCGGTGCAGGTTGCCATTTCTTCTTCATTCGCCAGTCTGACTGGCGAGGAGGTATCCATGTGTTCTCGCAAGCAAGAGTTGTTGAGCCAATACATCGACGCTCGCAGCGCCGGGTGGAATCCGTTCCATGCCATCAAGCATGGATTGGAAGATGTTGAGCACGCGGCTTTCAAGACCATCGAGACTCCGTGGAATCTTACGGTGAAAGCCTACGACAAGGTCACTCCCAAGGATTTGAGGTCTGTGTTGAGGTGGACTCCATATGGCCTTGTGTTCCGGACGGGCGTGAAACTGGAGCGAGAAACAAAGGCACACTTGGCTACCATGGTGAAATGGTCGCCAGGCGGCATAATGTTCCGTGGAATAGAATATCCACTTGAGCATGCCGTTTTGCCAGCCCATTAGGCGAAGAAGCCTGCTTCTGCCATGATAGATTCAGCAACTTCATTGTTGAGCAGGCTATGTGAGGAATGTAAAACGTCCCGGAAGTTGCTGGGTCTCGAATCCATCATACCTGGGCCTCGGGGTCCTGACGCTTCTTCGCAGGATGGGAGCCGTGCATGGTGAGGCCAGATGGGTGTCCTATTTTTCGTCCGATCACGTCCAAGCAGCAGAACTATCGCATGTGGCAAGGGGGCGAGTTCGGCAACAAGCTCCGGTCCTGGCGCACGGTCGACGAGTGGAGGGCAAGTGGCTTCGCCGGGAAGGTCGTGCTGCGGACGCTGATGCAGGGTGGGGGGCCGTGCCGGTACGGGCTCGGCCATGGGGAGGTCGATGGGGTGGTGGCGTCCTGGCTGGCGGATGGCATCCCCCGCGATCGGATCATGGTCAACGAGGAAGCACCGTGCGGGGAGGCGATCTTGCAGGGGGAGTACCTGGAGGACATCTTCGTGATCGATGGGGAGGCAAGCTGGGGATACTTCCTGCACAGCCGGGCGAGGGCCCAGATGAGGGATGCCCTGCGCCGTGCCCCGGAAGTGGCGTGGGGCTTGCGGGCCGACATGATGCTGAGGCAGGCGATGACGCCCTCGTCATACGAGGACTGGCGGCTGCTCCTTGATCGCCATGGGGGGCACGTGCTGGAGGTCTCCGTCTACGGGCATTGCCTGGGCGACATCCCGGGCCGCAATGCCCTTGTGTGGGAGGTCCGCAAGTATTAGGATGGGGCCGAACATGGCCAAGATCGTCGATCTTCCCAAGTCGCCCAGGACCCTGGCGGAGATCATGTCGGACTATGAACGGGTGATCATCATCCAGGCATTGCAGCTCAATGGCTTCTGCCGGCGGAGGGCTGCGGTGTCGTTGGGCTTGTCGCGCAGTGGCCTGTGGCGCCGGATGAGGTCGCTCCGCATCGACTCCGCTGCCTTGCCCAGGGTGCGTCCGGGGCCTCGCAAGCCAGTCTTCGCGGGCCAGGGAGGGCAAGCCGCATGATCTGCAATCCCACTGCTGTCGGGATTTTCGGGGCGCTCCTGTACCTGGCCGGCCTGGGACTGGGCTTGATGCTGGGATTCACCTTGGGTCGGGCCAGGGAGAGGGAGGGACGTTGAAGACGAAGTCATCGTCCGTCTGGCCCCCCGTGATCGCTTCCTGCGAGCCCTGTTTCCAGCTGGTGTGTCCGCGCTGTGGCGACTTCAATGTCCCCTACTCGTATGTCCTGACGGTCAGGTACTGCCCGTCCTGCAAGAGGAAGGACGTGGACCTGAGGGCCACCGGGCATGCACACCACTGGGCCATGATGGTGAGGAGGCTGGAGGTCGACACCAGGGCCGACAGGGAGTTGAGGCGTTCGGTGGGCATAGCAGACGAGCACAAGATCTCCCTGCGGAACATCATCGGCCCGTTCGACGACGAGGCATCGGCCGTGACGGCACTGTCCGAGCAGATGGGGTTCCTCCTGCCTAGGACCTCGGCATGAGGTCGCCCCAGCCCGAGGGACAGATCAAGATCGACTATGACTATGACGATCGGGTCGAGCGGCTGGCCAGGGAGTACGAGTTGATCTTGCTCTCCCACGTGCCGCCGGGCACCCCGAGGGAGACCACCAAGAACCTGGCCGGGAGGCTGGCCATCCTGGCTGGCAAGAGATTGGTGAGGTACGAGGAGCCCAAGGAAGAGATCCGGTGCCACAACTGCGACGCGGGCACCAAGCACGACGAGCGGGTGCGGGTGGTCATGTGCGTGAGGTGTGCCCTGGCGGGGGGCACGCCTGGCAGCGATGGGTGACTTGGCCTGAGATCTTCACTTCTCGCTTGACACCTCGTTCGAGGCGGGCGAAGATGCCCCTTCCTCAGATCGCAAGGATCTGGACACAATCACAGGAGGGCATCATGGGAAAGAACAAGAATGCGTCCGGCCAGGCCGGGAATACGTCGCCGCCCCGGTCGCGGGCGGCGCATCATCACCCGAACTTCATCGAGAGGCTGATCTCGGCGGCCGACGGCATCCACGAGAGGGCCGCCAAGATCGCCGAGATGTGCGTGCAGAAGGGAGTGCCGGAGGAGACCACCCAGGTCGCGCGGGACTTCGTCCCGACGGCCGAGAAGTACCGTGAGGTGTTCTTCGGCCTGAAGGCTTCCAACTGGGTCCCGCCGGCCAAGGCGTCGCAGGTCGTGATCGCCAAGGGCGACAAGATCGCCATCAGGCCGGAAGCCAAGGTCGAGTACGATTACATCAAGGGCCTGGATGACGGGACGACGAAGCTGGTGGCCGGCGAGGTGACGGTCTCCGGCAAGCAGGTCAGGGTGCTGTTGCTGGGCGAGGACGGGCATCCCTACGGCCGCGCCTCGCGATCCCACCTCGTGCTTCGCTAGGCATCCTGCCCTTTCACGCGGGAAGCGCCCGTCCAGGAGGCGGGCGTTTTCGTGTATGATGTCTCCCATGATCAAGATCCTGGTTCTCGATGACGATCCCGTCAGGCACAGGGCCTTCGACGTCGTCCTGCGAGACTGCCAGGTGGATCATGCCTGGACTGCCAGGGCGGCCATCGAGTCGCTCATGCGAATGCGATACGACATCGCCTGCCTCGATTACGATCTGGATCAGTTCGGGGTGCTCAACCCCGGGGACGGCCTGGTGGTGGCGAGATGGATTGCCCGCGAGACGCCGGCCGATCGCTGGCCCGGCTGCGTGGTCGTGCATTCGCAGAACATCACCGGGGCGGCCAGGATGCTGGACGTGTTGCTGGAGGCGGGGGTCCCCGTGCTGGATCGCCCGTTCTCGTTGGGAATGCTCCAGGACTTGGCTCACGACATCAGGAGCCGGGATCCGGGGATATCGCGATCGAGGTCCAAGAGAGCCAGGTGATCCTGGCAGGGGTCCTCGATGGCAGGACGAAATCAGTGGGCACTCCAGATCGAGGCTGATGCCTTCCGGGCCCGGCCGGGCGTCCCCATCGACGTGTACCTCGGGCACGTGGTCCAGCAGATCCGGGAGCATGGATGGGCGACGGGGAAAGAATCGAAGATTTCCGGGAAGCCGTCGACCGCGATGGCCGCCTGGAGGGCCTGGCACCAGATCGGCATCTGGAGGAAAGACACGAGGTCCTCGCAGTTGCCCTGGAAGGCGGACATGGTGTCTCCCAGGAGCTTCGACTTTGCCAAGGCAAAAGAAGATCTCGCGATCGTGAGGGAGGCACTCGTCGATTGTCCTGAACGAACTTTCCGGCAAGATTGCTTGCTCCAGATCATCTCCTCGGGGCATGTCTTGGGCCGGGACATCGGCCAGGCGGCGTTCATCTGTGTCTTCGCGGACCGCATCCGGAGCAGCCAGCTAGAGGAGGAGGGGGAAGATTGCTTTTGACACAGTGCCCCCCTTGGTACAAAGATTGTTCTTGACACTTTGTTCGGTGTGTGCGAAATTTACTTTGTGGAAAACGAACCGTCTCCCGAGAACAAAATTTTCCGTCACACCATCGCGGTCGAGGCCCTGCCCCGGCTTGAGATGCTGGTCGCCGAGCACAACCATCGGGTGGCCAAGCTTGCCAAGCGCTGCCAGATCGCGATCGCTCCCGCCACGCTGAAGACGATCCGGACCTTCGAGAGCGTGCGGAATGCGAAGGATGGTGCCGAGATCCGGTACTGGCTGGCCGAGGTCGAGGTGTCGGGCCAGCAGGCCCGGATCGGCGGCTGGGAGATCTTGGGCTCGCTCACCAGCACTGACGCTGGCTATCTGCTCTCCCCGATTGGCAAGGATGTCGATCTGTCGGGCTACAAAGATCGCGGGGGCCAGTGCGATCACTGCGGGACCGCCCGACAGCGTTCTGTCACGTACATCCTCCGCCAGGCAAGGGGAGCTTGTGCGTGGGACGGGAAGGGCGATTGCGTGTGTCCGCCGGCAGGGACACCTGTCGAGATCAAGCTGGTGGGCAGCACTTGCCTGAAGGACTTCACGGGCCACCTGTCTCCCTCCGCCATGGCCATGTACGCCGACTCCCTCGTCCGTTTCGCGGACGAGATGGACGATCTGGAGGAGGAAGACGGCGAGGAGCAGGGTGGGGGCGGCGGGGGTGGGTACTTCAGGCAGCGCCAGGCGGTGTCCCTGGCCGAGTACCTGGGGTACGTGGCCCGCCAGATCCGGGAGGAGGGGTGGATGTCGCGGACCAAGGCATCGACGTCGGGCAAGCGTGCCACGGCAGACCTGGCCTGGATGTCCTTGCAGGAAGTCGTGCATCTGCGCTGGATGAAGTCCCAGGTCCTGGCAGGCGTCACGGGCGAGCAGTTGAAGGCCAAGGCGCAGATGATGATGGATACCTTCTCGACACATGGCGTGATCGATAGGTCCAAGCTGGTGGGGCTCACGCCTGGCGACGTCGAGTCCACGGAGCGGGCTTGCCGCGAGGCGGTCTTGGTCGATGCCAACATCGAGGCCGCCAAGCTGGACGCCGCGATGGAGTCGAAGATGCCCACGCCGGCCGACGTGGCCCGCGCGACGGGGGACATCGAGATCGTGCTGGATGCTTTCGTCGCGAAGACGGCGCGGGACGATTACGAGGAGAAGCTGGTGAGCACCATCAACCAGGGCTTCGCGTTCGATCGGAACATAGGCATCGCGGCTTCTATCTGTGCCGCCGCCGACCGCATCCGTCGGGACCGTGCCAAGGAGGAGGCTCGCAAGCTGGAGAAGGATGAGTTCTTCGGTGAGGTGGACAAGCGCGAGACGTTCGTGCTCCGCCTCGTCTATACCCAGACCATCGACGGCGCCTTCGGCAGCTCGTGCCTGCACATCTTCCTGGATGCCGAGGGCCGCAAGGCCAAGTGGTTCTCGTCTGGAGGATGCCTGCACAAAGGTTCCTACGAGATCAAGGCGACGGTGAAGAAGCATGAGATCTACGAAGGACGCAAGATCACCCAGCTCAGCAGGTGCAAGGTGATCCGCGAGTTGACCGGCGAGCAGTTGGCCTGCCCGTTCTGAGGAGAGGAAGCCCAATCATGAAGGAAGACAAGCCCCCGGTGACGGTCGATACAGATCGACTCGATCAGCTTCGCTCGCAGATGGTCCACACCAAGATTGGCGAGCTTTTCAACAAGCACGAGATCACAGGCAAGGAAGCCCTGCTGGTCATAGGCTTGACCATAGTCACGGTGTGCAAGGACTGGCCCGCCGGGCAGGGGATAATGGTCTGCCTCCTGGAGTCGTTGGTCAAGTCGATCAAGGCCGGGGATCCTGGCAACGTGGACCTGGGCGATCTTGGCACTGAGACTCAGTCATGAAAAAGAAGATTGCCATGTCCGAGATTCGTCCCTACTATCTCAAGGAAGACGCCACCAGTTGCCAGGGCAACCACCCTCACGGCGAGTGGTGCCTGAGCGTGATCGTGTCGCCGTCGGGCCCCAACCCCACGGTGTCCCGCAGCGACTTCGTGGCGGGATTGTTCGAGACGCCCCTCAATTCGAGGGAGGCTGCCGAGCAGGTGGCACGGTCCATCAACCGTGCCCGCTTCGGCAAGACCCTGTGCCCGTCTTGCGGGAGCAACCTGACTTTCGGGGGTGGCTGCCCGGATCCGAGGTGCTCCCTCGTCCACGATGCCGTCCCCGAGGCCGGCGAAGCTGCCCGGTGAGGCTCCCATGCGTGCCCCGAGACTGATCATCTTCCTGGCTGTCCTGTCGCTCTCTTCGCTCGTGCTTGGCCAGGCATCGGCCAATCCTGGCGACGGGGGCGATCGGGAGGCGGCCCGCGAGGAGGCCCGCCTGGCCGCCGTGGCCTTCAACCTCGGCCACTACGACGAGGCGGCCTCGCTCTACGAGCAGGCGTACAAGCGGGTGTCCGATCCTGTCTTGCTTTATGACATCGGGCAGTGCCATCGCCTGGCCCACGAGCCGGCCGAGGCCCTCACAGCCTATCGATCGTACCTGCGGACCGCCCCGGAAGGAGTCCCGAATAGGGAATCTGTCGAGAGGATGATCGACGACCTGGAAGGGGATCTGGCTGCTTCCCAGTCGAAGCCCAATCTCGTGGCCACGGTCCCCAGGGTCGAGGCATCTCCCACGTTCCCATGGAAGAGATGGGCACCCTGGGCGGGCACGGGCATCACTGTCGCGCTGGCGGCGGCGGCGATCGCGGAGGGGATATCGACGGACTCGACCTTCAGTGGGCTGCAGTCCACCTGCGGCAAGACGAGATCTTGCACGGATTCTCAGATCGGCGGGGACAGGTCCAAGGCCACCACGACCAATGTGCTGTGGGGCCTGGCGGCGGCTTCGGCTGTGGCGACGGGGGTGTCGTTCTACCTGGATCTTGCCGGCGGCAAGGGGGCCGGCATCTCTCTCTCTTGGGGGTACTGACATGAAATCTCTCATCTCCTTTATCATGATCTTGGCGTCCCTGGCATCCTGCTCTCCTGACTTCGGCTCCCTCCAGGGAGGGTTGCCGGATGGTGGCGGGGGCGGAGGGACCGGAGCGTCCGTGGGCACCGGGACGGGCAGCCAGGTGGATGCGGGAACGTACAGCCAGGTGGGTATCGGAACGGGCAGCCAGGTGGGTACCGGGACTGCCACGAGCACGACCACGGCGTCGGCGACCGCCACGAGCACTCCCACGTCGTCGGCGACGGCCACGGGGACGAATACCGTGGGTTCTTGTTCATATCCTCCCAGTTGCATCACTGGGGGCACCACGGGGTATTTCGGGACCACGGGACCCTTCTGCTTCATCACCCATGACATCATCACCAGCTGGAGATTCTTGAATTATAGTGGGAGGACGGTGATAGTGAATGAGCAGACGGTCACGGCCGGCGAGGCGCTGACCGCCCTGGACGGCAGCTACCAGTTCGATGTCACGTCTGGGTTATCCGCGGAGGCGTACATCACCTGGACGGGGACTTACCAGGCGTGTCCATGATCTGTGAAGGTCGCGGGCAATTGGTTGGCGACAGGGTCGTGAAAAGAAAAAATTTGGTCCTTGACGAACGCTGTGTCAAAAACGTAAATTCAGGAAGACCCGGACAGAGGATCTCGATGGCTGAGACATTGATTTGCAAGGGGTGCAAGGCCCCCAAGAAAATTGCCGAGTGCCACAAGAAGCTGCGAAGTCACCGCGACTCGCTGGCGAATCTGGCGAGCAAGCATCGCACGAGTTTCTTCCGCGAGGAAGACCAGGGACCTGCGATGCGGATAGCCGAACTATTGCAGGTGGCTTCCGATGCATGCGATCTCTCGATGCTCTGCCTGGAGACCGGCCGCGACAATCTGAACGATGTCGATAGGATGAGGGCTCGTGGGCACTTTGTAGCGACCAAGGATTCATGATCGGCGTGAGTAAATCGATCACCGTCCGCCGCATACTGCTCAGATCGCA
>Ga0208937_1000340_pt1 | contig 40427 bp, 35 predicted proteins | sample June2015DPH_11_5_FD_184705 | JGI IMG/M metagenome (GOLD analysis project Ga0208937, IMG submission 184705) | Peatland microbial communities from SPRUCE experiment site at the Marcell Experimental Forest, Minnesota, USA - June2015DPH_11_40... | ecosystem: Environmental > Terrestrial > Soil >...
AGGACCTCGTCCGGCAGGGTGTAGTTTTCCTTGAGGTGCTGGATCACCGCCGGGCCGAAGCCGTCATCGCCCCAGAGGATGTTGCCGCAGCCGAAGATTAGGATGGATTTATCGGAAATTACCATGGTCATCTCTTTTAGCTTTCAACGGGCAGAGGGCGCGCCGCCACCGGTTGTCGCCGAAGCAGAGTATAAGCCGCCCGCGGCCGGCGCAGGAACCGGGGAATCCCGGGCCAAAAGGCGGGGCCACAGGATATGGCTATTATATACCCTTAGTGGCCCCGAAATATCACGCTGAAAGCGGCTGCTTGAACGCTTACCCCTAATTTTTCAGCGTTTCGATTACCCGACCCTGCGCGTCGGTGATGGTGAGTTCCATGGCCAGACCGCCATCCAGGCGGTGAGTGGCGCAGCTCAGTCACGGGTCATAGGCGCGTATGGCCATTTCCACCCGGTTCAGGGTACCCTGGTCATACTTGCCTTCCTTGATGCAGAGCTTGGCCGCCTGGTCCACCGACAGACAGATGGCAGCGTTGTTGTGGGTAGTGCCCACGATGAGGTTGACGTTGGTGATCAGCCCCTGTTCGTCACAGGTATAGTCATGGATCAGGGTGCCCCGGGGGGCCTCTATGCAACCCACACCCCGGCCGGCCTTGGGTTCGACCTTGGCCCGGATGTCGCGGCTGGTAATCTCCGGGTCGTTCAAGAGCTCCACCATGGTTTCGGCGCTCTGCAACAGCTCGATGAGCCGGGCGTAATGGTAGAGCAGGGTTAAGTGGGCCGGGCGGCCGAAGGCGGCCCGAAACTCCTCCAGTTCCTTCTGGGCCAGGGGGGTGGCCATGCGGTCCACCACGTTGATGCGGGCCAGGCAGTTGGCCCGGTACACCCCGGTGGGGTGGTCCAGGGAGAGGTTCAGCTTGCCCCACTTCTTGGCGTAGGGGAATTTTTGATAGGACCAGGGCTCCACCCATTCGCCAATGTAGTCGGTGTATTGCTCGTAGCTGAAGTCGTCATAGGAGCCGTCGGGCTTCATGAGCCGGAGTTTGCCGTCATAGAAATCGTGGGTACCGTCCTCCCGCACCGTGCCTATGTAGCCCACTTCGATGACGCCGAGGGTCTTGATGGCGTCCAGATATTTGGGGAAGACGTTGTCCTTGGCAAACTTCATGGAGAACTTGGAGAACTCCAGGAGCTCATTGGCCAGGGGGATCATCTCCTTCCGCTCGGCCTCAGTCATGGGCTTGCTAACTCCGCCGGGCAGCGAGAAGGTGGGGTGGATGGCCCGACCGGCGAAATGCTCCAGCATGGTGGTGGCCTGCTGGCGCATCTTCACCACCTGCCTGGCGATATCCGGGGCGGCCTGGACGATGCCCACCACGTTACGCACCGAATAGTCGGCGTCCGGACCGATGACGAAGTCCGGGGCCGCCAGGAAATAGAAGTGGAGGATGCGGTCACCCACGTAAGCGATGCTCTGCATCAGCCGGCGCAGCTTCACCGCCGCGGGGGGCGGGGTGACCCCGAAGCAGCCGTCGCCGGCCTTGGAAGAGGCCAGGTGATGGGCCCAGGGGCAGATGCCGCAGATATGGCAGACGATGCGGGGCATCTCTTCCACCGGGCGGCCCACGCAAAATTGCTCAAAGCCGCGCAGGGCCTGGACGTGGACCTTGGTGTCGGCCACGTTGCCGGCGTCATCCAGGCGGATGACTATCTTGCCATGGCCCTCGATTCTGGTGATAGGCTGAATATTGATCACTTTTCCCATATCGTAACCCCCTATCTCACCGGCCGGGCCGGAACTACATTTAGGTATCCGTGAGCGCCGATGTACCGGTTCATGATGGCCCGCCGGTCCACCAGGGTCTTGGGGTCCAGTCCCACCGAAGTGAGGGCGCCCATCATATCCACCATGGGCTTGGACCCCTTGCGGATGGGGCCGAAGCAGCCCCGGCACGGGGTCCGGGCCTGGACGCACCGGGGCACGCCGGCCTTGCCGCAGCAGCCATCCAAGGTCACGGGACCCATGCAGAAAATGCCCTGTTCATTGAGGCAGCGCATTTTGTCCAGGCCCTCGTCGGGATTGAACTCGGCGTTGGCCAGCATCCGCTTGATGGACCCGCCCCCCGACTTCTTCTCCCGGATCACCGGGCAGCTATCGCAGACGCTGCGCTCCGGCAAGCTCCAGGAGGTCTTGCCGGCCAGTAAGGCCAGGATGGCGTCGGCAATCCAATCCGGGTGAGGCGGGCAGCCGGGAATGGAGATGTCCACCTTGGTAACTTCGTCCAGGGCCTGGCAGGTGGTGGTCCATTTGGGGAGATTAGGGTTCTCCGGATTGGGGGCGGGTTCGGTGCTGATGCAGCCGCGGAAAACCTTGTCCCAGACCTCTTCCGGTTTATACATGTTGGCCTGGGCCGGCACCCCCCCAAAACAGGCGCAACTGCCCAGGGCTATAAGAATCTTCACCTTTTTCCTGAGCTCCTCCAGCACATGCTGGTGCTCGGTGTTGCGTACCCCGCCGGAGACGATGCCCACCGTCGCCTCGGGGATTTCCAGAGTCGTCCCATCCCCCAGCTGACCGTAGTACTTGTGGTCCACCAATGCAGGGATGTGGACAAAATTAAGTTGTGCCAACAGGTCCAACAGCGCCTCCCCGGTGTTGAGAATGGAAATCTCGCAACCGGAACAGGCATTCAACCACTCCGATGCCACATTTACCGCCATCTCTTCGCCTCCTTCTGTAAGCGTTCAGGTTTCATACCTGGATTCGCTGGCGGCTAGGCGCTAGCCCTTGCCGCTATTCCGCCGGCTGTGCCGTGACCACCCGGCGGGAATAGATGAAGTACCGGCCTTCATCCTCGAACATCTGCACCTCAAACCCCTCCTTGGCGTAGTCCTCCATGACCTGTTTGGCCTGCCCGGGGTCGTCATAGGTGCCACCATCCCACATGAATTTCTTGCCTTCGACTTTTTTTGCCAGTGGTATGCTCATCATCCTGCCTCTATTTCTTTAGTAGCCGCAGGCGTTAGCCTAAGCGGTTTTTTCCCCTAAATGAGGCCAATAACAATATCTTCCAATTTATAGCCGATTGAGCCTGTAAATGGGTGCTCCTGCCATTGGGCTACAATCCCTTTTCTCACCGGGTTATCAAGGATGTATTTTACATTGGTGGCTAATGACTCATCTTTCTTAATAAATGCAATTATCCACATCGATGGCATACTTCAAGGGCACGGCCTGGGGGTACTTGACGTAGATCGCCTTGCGCTTGGCCAATCCCTGGTTGTATTCATCCGCCACTTTCTTAGGGCATTTTTCGGCGCACACCCCGCAGCCAATGCATTTGGACATGTCCACGTACCGGGGCTGGGTTTCCAGGATGGCTCGGAGATGGCCCGCCTCCCCGCCGACCTCTCTCAATTCGGTGAGGGTGTGGACCTCGATGTTGCTGTGCCGGCCGACCTCGGCCAGCTTGGGGGAGATGATTCACATAGCGCAGTCGTTGGTGGAAAAGGTCTTGTCCAACTGGGACATGACCCCACCGATACCGGCGCTCTTTTCCGGCAGGTGGACGTAATAGCCTGAGTTGGCCAGGTCCAGAGAGGCCTGCATGCCGGCGATGCCGCCACCCATCACCGAAACCGACCCCAAGACTTTTTCGGACATTTGTAAGCCCTCAAATGGCAGCTTGCAGGAGGATTAATGAATATGTGCCTGAATTGGTTTACAAACTTAATTTTGTTTTAAACGGCAACAATTTTGTAATTGCGATATTTGTGAGATTGTTCGATGTACTTTTTTCCGACAAGTTAGTGGAGGTTAGAGCTTCAAGGGGAATCACCCCAGGGAATCTTTGGAGATAATTTCCCTTATCTGGGTTATTATGCACCAAACACCTTTTTGAAGCCAATATGTATGGAGGAAATTTATCCTGAGTACATGATAGCTTGCCTGGTTATTTTATGCAAGTATTTTATAAGGCAGACTCCTTGTGCTTTTTGGTACAATCTTAATCTTTTATACCCAGATGGAAAATCTTAGTCAAGGAGTTTTTTACGGGGCATGTCAAATTTATTCTTGCGGTTGGCTTGCCGGGGCGGGTTAACCTCACCCCCGGGTCAAGACGGAAGGGATAACATAAGCCCGGGCGCGGGGACGGGACGCCTGGCCCGCGGTCCTCATTGCACGATGACCAGGCCGGTCAGGACCCCCTTGGGCATGTCCCCGGGTTTGGCGCCGCTGCCGATGGGATAGATCTCCCAGCCCTGGCGGGCCACCAGTTGATAGACGTCGATGCCCACCGCCTCCATGGATGGCCGGGACAGCAGGGAGAAGCGGCAGCGCTTGCCCCCCATGGCCTGACAGTCCTCCTGCTGGCCGCAAAAGGTGTGGCGGCAGGAGCCGGCCCCGAAGCCGAAGGCCAGGTAATGGCCGTCGTAAAAGGCCAGGGACTCCACTTCGCTCACCATCTTATAGACCTTCTGGTAGGCGGCCACCCGCTCCTTGATGGTGGCCTTGTCCCGGACGATGACCTCAGGCGGCACCTCCAGGGTGAAGAGCACCGCCCACCGGTAGTTCTTCAGGATTTCCCGGAGTTCGCCGGGCTTCAGAGTATTGGGGGGGCAGTGGGCCCCGGCCCCGTAGCCGAAGCAGCGGGGGATCTGGCACTTCAAGGTCACCCGCTCATCCACCGGGATCTCCTGGGTCTCGATGACCGCCGCCCGGGTGGCCCCCAGCTCCAGGGCCTTCTCTCGGTAGCGCTCCAGGTCCTGGGGCAAGCGGGCCGCCTGCATGTCCACCGTGATTTTTTCCACCTTTCTGCCCATAAACCCTCCTTTGCCAAGACCTCCATTCCTGGGAAGAGCCCGGCCTGCCCCGTTGGGGGCGGCGGGTGAGCTCCCGCGCTGGGGGAATTTTTTGGGGAATTATATACTTGATTCCCTCAATTATCTGCTGTAGGGGCGGGGTTTCCCCGCCCAGGGCGGCGAGACGCCGCCCCTACGGCAGAGACGGAATACGGAGTCAAATATATAATTCCCATTTTTTTCCACACCCAGATGAATAGCTGAATAAATATTAACCCGAAGCCGGGTTTTATTAAATCACAAATTAACAGGCTTAGTAGGAGCCGGAGAAGATGGGGGGCGCGGCCTCGCCGCTTCTTCAAGCTCGCATTAAAGTTCAATTAAGCCCTTTCTCATCCCTCTCTTTAAAGACCTCTCGGGCGGCAAAGATGCCGTTAAGCGCGGCCGGGAACCCGGCATAAACTGCCATCTGGATAATGGTCTCCACCACTTCCTGGCGTGAACATCCCACATTAAGCGCCCCGTGGATATGCACTTTCAATTGCGCTTCGGCATTCCCCAATGCCGTGAGTGCAGCCACAGTGGCAATCTCCCTGCACTTGAGGTCGAGCCCGGTGCGGTTGTAAATATCTCCAAAGGGAAATTCAATGACATAGCGCGCCAGGTCAGGGGCAATATCTTTCAGGCTTTCTATTACCCTTTCTCCTGCTTCGCCATCTATTTCCTTAAGTTTCTCCCACCCGCGTACAAACCTCTCGTTGTTCATGCGGCTTTCCCCCCGAAGGCTCACCTGCAACAACCTGTACCCTAAACTTGAAGGAAGGTCTCTTTATAGAACAAATGAACAAGGCTTAGACATAATGCTGTTCATTTAAGCACCAGGAGCCGAGGCGAAGTGATTTCTTTGGTCATTCTGAGGGAGCCGAGGCGACCGAAGAATCTCTAAATACGAGATGCTTCGCTTCGCGATGCATGACAAAAAATTGTAGGGTGGCACTGCCCACCAATTCCTTAGAAAAGAACCGCTTAAGTGAACTGTATTGGGCTTAGACATCAAATCGGTTAGAAAATGCCAGGCCAATCACCCGTCAGCCAAATCTTCTCCGGTTAAGGCCTGCAATGCCTGGAGGTACCGGGCCCGGGTGTTGGCGATGACCTCCGGGGGCAGCGGTGGCGGCGGCGGCTTCTTGTTCCAGCCCAGGGATTCCAGGTAATCCCGGAGATACTGTTTGTCATAGCTCTTTTGAGGGCCTCCGGGGCGGTAGTCCTCCTGCGGCCAGAAGCGGGAGGAGTCCGGGGTGAGCACCTCGTCGATGAGGAGCAGCTCGCCGTCCGCCAGACCGAATTCGAACTTGGTGTCGGCGATGATGATGCCCCGGGGTTCGGCCCAATCCAGGGCCCGGCGGTAGAGGTTAAGGCTGAGGTCCTTGGCCCGGGCGGCCAGCTGGGGGCCAACGGAGGCCGCCATTTGCTCCAAGGAGATGTTTTCGTCGTGGGTCCCCAGCTCGGCCTTGGTGCTTGGGGTAAAGAGCGGCTCCGGCAACTGCTGGGACTCCACCAGGCCCGGAGGCAGGGGGAGGCCGCCGACGGCGCCGGTTTGCCGGTATTCGGCCCAGCCAGAGCCGGACAAATAACCCCGGACGATGCATTCCACCGGCAGGGGCCGGCACTTGCGCGCCAGCATGGTGCGGCCCTGTAGCAGCTCCCGGTAGGGGCGGCAGGCCGGGGGAAAATCCTCCACCTCCAGGGATACCAGATGATTGGGGGCAAGGTCGGCCAGGTGCCGGAACCAGAAGGCGGAGAGCCGGGTGAGGATGCGGCCCTTGTCCGGGATGGGTTGGCTCATCACCACGTCAAAGGCGGAGATGCGGTCCGAGGCCACCAGCAGCAGACGGTCCCCCAGGTCGTAGATGTCCCGCACCTTGCCCTGGCGCCGGGGAAAGCCGGGGAGATCGGTGGTCAGCACCGGGGCGCTCATCTGGCCGCCGTCCGGGCCGCGTTATCGTTGGAGGTCTTGGCGGTCATTTTCATAACCCTAGGGGTGATCCTTTCCTTGGTTTGCAGGCGCCGGGCCAGGTCCTCGGCGGCCTTGGCCCCGGTAACCGGGCCCACCTGGACCTGATACCGCGTCTGGCCGCCGCGGCTCCGGGAGACCACCCGAGCCTTAAGGCGGTCTTTTCCGAGGCGCTGCACCAGGGCCCGGGCCTGATTCTGCGAATCAAAGGTGGCGGCCACCAGCATGAAGCGCTCTTCACTGGCCTTGGCGGCCACCGGGGTCCCAGCCGGGGCCCGGGCGGCGGTGAGCTGCTCCGGGGCGGAGGCCGGCCCTGCGGTTTCCACTAAGGGCGGGACGGCCGCCGCTGGGGGAGGATTAGGCTGCTCCGCGGTCGCCGGGATCGCCGCGGGAGACTCCGGGGGAGTGGCCCGGTGCAGTCTGAGCCCCCCCCAGATGAGGATGACCAGCAGCCCGGCCAGCCCCAGACCCCACAATTGGCGCCGGGGAGAGGATAGAAAGGCGCGGCCGGCCCGGAGCGCTGCTTCTTTAAACCTTTGGGCCGGTGGCCGGCCCATTTGCCAAAATCTGCGCAGGAGCGCCCGGACGGCGGCCGCCGCCGGTTTCCCCGCGGGCCCGCTCCCTGCTGTCATCCAGGCCTTTCCCTCCGGTAGGCCCTCGCCTTTAAATTCCCGCAGCTGGCGCAACTGGGCCAGGAAAGCCGACACCTCGGGGAAGCGCTCTTCCGGGTCCACCGCCAGGCAACGGAGCAGCAGGTTTTGCAAGGACAGGGGGATCTCCTCCAGGTCCGCCGGCAGGTCCTCCACCCGGTAAGGGAAAGGCTCATCAAAAGTGAGGGCATAGGGGAGGCTGCCGGCCACCAGCCGGAAGCCCAGGACCCCTAAGGAAAAGATGTTGCTGGCGGGGGTGGGGGCATCGCCATAAATCACTTCCGGGGCCTCATAGGCCTTGAGTTCCAGGGTGGTCACGGGGCCGCCCTCCCGTCCGGGAAAGGAGAAATTGGCTATCCGGACCTCCTGGCCCTCAAGGAGGATATTGAGGGGCGAGAGGCTGCGATGGACTACACCCCGCTGGTGGGCCAGGTCCAGGACCAGACCGAGCTGCTCCAGCAGGCGCAGGGTCTGGGGCAGCCCGTAGTGCTGCCGCCCGGCAAATTGAGCCAGCAGGCTATCCCCGGCGAAGGGTTCCTGCACCAGGAACAGGCCGGCGGCGGAATCCTCCAGGTGATAGACGCCGAGAATTTCCGGATGGCGCAACCTCAGGGCCAGGGCGGCTTCCTGTTGGTAATACCCCTGGGCCTCCGACCATTCCGGGGCCTCCCGGGGCAGTACCTTGAGACCCACTTCCGTCCCCAGGAGACCATCCCTGGCCAGCCACACCGCTCCCCAGGGTTCTTCCCGGAGGAGGCGGGAGATTTCATACCGGTCCCCCAGAACGGCAGTCCCGGCAAGATCCGGGCCTTCATGCTTCATCAACGCCACAGCCTCGATTTTCAGGGAATGGGCCGCTCTCTCCGGCCAGATTCAACATAACACAAAAGCCCCGGGCAAAACAGCCCTATTGCTTCGCCCGCTGGCGTGATTATCTTAAACCGAAAATCGAAAACCGTATCTCACCTTCGGGAAAACCGCGGCTTGTCAAGATCACCTTGAAACATCCTGATCTATCTGATAATTTGAAGACTCCGCGAAAATCCCAACGCGGGTTTTTTTGGTTTTTTTGGTTTTTTTTGTAAGGGCCGTCCTCGGCTGTCATACCCCAGGCAGCCACAGGCGTGGGCTCCTTCTGATCCGGTAAACCCATTATGGGCGCCTCCATCTCCCTGGCCAATCTCATCACCCTGACCCGGCTGCCGCTATTGCTGCTGCTGGTGGCCTTGTTGTTCGTCGAAAGCTTCGCGCTGCAGCTCGCCGGGGTGGGGCTGCTCATTGTCCTGTTCCTGATGGACTGGTTTGACGGCTACGTGGCCCGGGTCCGCCGTGAGGTCACCGAGATGGGGGCGATGCTGGACGTGGCCCTGGACCGCGCCGTGGAAAACATCCTGTGGCTCACCTTCATGTACCTGGGCATGGTGCCTTTATGGGTGCCCATCGTCTTTCTGATCCGCTCCTTCATCGTGGACGGGGTCCGGGGGGTGGCCCTGGCCCGGGGCAAATCCGGCTTCGGCATGATGCACTCCCCCATAGGAAAGTTCCTGGTGGCCTCCCGGTTCATGCGGGCCTTCTATGGCCTGGCTAAGGCCGTGGTCTTCTGCCTCCTTTACCTGACCCATGCCCTGGCCCTGAAATATCCCGGGGCCACGCAGACCTTGCATTCTGGCAACCAGGTTCTTATTTTCCTGGTAGTGGCTCTCTGCGTGTTGCGGGGCGTCCCCGTGCTCCTGGATGGCCGCATCTATTTCGGAACCCCAAAAAGTTGAGTCCGCCAGGGAACCTCCTGGCCTGGCAGGAAAATCGCATGAGACGGGTGGCCGCCATTTTCGACGTGGACCAGACCCTGGTGCAGGGGTACACGGAAAGGCTCTTTTTCCGCTACCTGATCCGGCATGCCTTCCTCAGCCTGCCCCAGGCCTTGACCTTTCTGGGCAACCTGGCCTGCAACCCCCAGGCGCGGTTTCAGGATAAGAGCTATCTGGCCGGGCTGACGGTGTCCGAGGTCCTGGGCCTGGCCCAGCAATGTTACCGGGAGGAGATCGCTCCCCGGGTGAGCCGCCGGGGGATCTCCTGCGTCCTGGAGCACCGGGACTCCGGGCATGCGGTCATCCTGCTCACCGGCTCCCTGTCCTTCCTGCTGCTGCCCCTGAAAGAGGAGCTGGGGGCCGACTGGCTGATTGCCACCGAAGTGGGCCGGGACAATGGCAGGTTCACCGGCAAGATCCAGGGCCTTCATCCCCGAGGGGAAAACAAGCTGCGCCTCCTGCTGGAGCTGGCCCTGGGCCAGGGATTGGATCTGCGCCACTCCTACGCCTATGGCGACCATATCCAGGACCAGCACCTGTTGCGCTCCATCGGCTATCCGGTGGCGGTAAATCCCTCCTGGCGGCTGAAGCGCCAGGCCCGGCGACAATGCTGGCCGATCCGCTATTTTTAGCCGCGAGCTGCCGGGGTGGGGCGGAGCTTAGGCCGCCGCTTGACGGGGGCGTTCTTTTGGAGTAGCAATAGCTTAAGGTGGACCATGGACGAGGCGCTCATCAAGCAGTTGAAACAGCGGGTGGAAGAGGAGCTGCGCCAGCGGGAGTCGGCCTTTCTGGAGTTCTGGCTACAAGAATTAAAAAATCTTGACGCCAAACACCATAAGGAACTGGCGGCCCTGCAAAGCGACTTGAGAAGCTTCATCGGCCGGATGGAGACCCGGCTGCGCACCCTCAAAGCAGGCCCCAGGTAGGTAAGGCTCACCGCAGAGACGCAGAGGACGCGGAGAAAAAATGAGAATCTCATAATTTCTCTCCTGCTTCTCTGCGCCTCTGCGGTGAATCTCGACTCATTGATATTCCAGGAGAAATTCATACACGATGTATGAGCTCAAGGTCATCAGCCAGTTTGCCGCGGCGCACCGCCTGGAAAACTTTTACGGCAAATGCGAGGCCCTCCACGGCCACAATTGGAAGGTGGAGGTTTCTCTGGTGGGGGAGAAGCTGGACGCGGCCGGCGTGCTCATGGATTTCGGCCAGATCAAGGCCAGGACCAACGCCTTGCTGGAAGAGATCGACCATAAGTATCTGAACGAACTGGAGGCCTTTCAGAGGCAGAATCCCTCCTCGGAAAACCTGGCGCGCCATCTGTACGAGCGGCTGGCGGCCGCACTGAACCGGGACGGCGTCCGGGTCTCCCGGGTCAACGTCTGGGAAACGGACACCTCCTGCGCCTCCTACTACCGGGATGAGACAGGAGTGTGAAGGCCGCCGCGGCTGGCCTTTATTTATCCGATTTTTTATGGTATCATTCCATCTTGAAAGAATCTGGAACAGCGGCTGGCCGACCAGCCTCCGGGGGGCGTGGTCAAAGAGTATATTGCCAACTTAGTCCGGACCCTGCGCCAGGAAAGGTTCTTTGCCCTGGTCCTGGCGGTGGTCGTCATCATTCTCCTGGGGGCCGCCGGCTTCGTCCTTACCGAGCCCCGCGAGGGGACCTGGCTGGAGCAATTCGGCCGGGGGGCCTGGTGGGCCCTGGTCACCCTGACCACTGTGGGTTATGGGGACGTGATCCCGGTCACCACCCCGGGACGGCTGGTGGGCAGCGTTGTCATTTTGGGGGGAGTCGTGACCATCGCCATGGTCACGGCCACCGTGGCTTCGGTCTTCATCGAACGGAAGCTTCGCCAGGAGCGCGGCTTGGAACCGGTTAATACGACCCAGCACATCCTGCTTTTGGGCTGGCATCATGACGGGGATGTCCTTCTGGACCAACTTCTCAAGCGGCTTCCCCCGGACATCCCCCTGGTCCTGGTCAACCAAGAGCTTCCGGAGATGCTGGAGGCGCTGCAAGACCGTTATCCCGCCCATCCCATCGTCTATCTCCGGGGAGAATATTCCCGGGAAGAAGTCCTCCTGAAGGCCAACGTCCGCGAGGCCCTCAAGGCTATTATCCTGGCCGAGCGGCAACCGGGAGAAACCGCAACCCAGGTGGATCAACGCACCCTGCTCACCGCCCTCACCCTCAAGGGCCTCAATCCCAAGCTCCGCATTATGGCGGAACTGCTGCGCCCGGAAAACCGCGCCTACCTGGAGCGGGCCGGCGCCGAAGACGTCCTGGTCCGGGGCCAATACGACAGCTCCCTGTTGGCCCGGGCTGTCGCCTCCCCCGGCATCTACCGGATCGTTACCAATCTGCTGTCCGGGGAGGGCCAGAACCTGTGGTCCGTGGAAATCCCCAGCAGCTTCCAAGGCCGCCCCCTAGCGGAACTGGCGGCCTACCTGCGGGACCAACACCAGAGCCTGCTGGTCGCCATCTATACCGAGGCCCGGTCCCTTAGCCTGGAGGACCTGCTGGCCGAGGAGCCCTCGCCCATTGACGACTTCATCCGGCGCAAATTCGCCGAGACCAGGATGACCCATCTCCTGGGCCGCACCAAGGTGGAATACCGGGTCAATCCTCCCGGCGATACCATCCTGGGACCCCAACAATTCGCGGTGGTCATCGCCCCCCAGCAGCCGGAGTTATGATGGCGAGTGGAAAGGACCCGGCTTTTTTCAGGAAAATCTTTCTCTTCCAGGACCTGGAAGACCTGGAACTTGAACAGGTTCTAAGCCGCACCCGCCCCCGGGAATTCCCCGCCGACCGGGTCATCATCCAGGAAGGCGATCCGGGAGACTCCGTCTACATCATGGTCAGCGGCGAGGTGGAGATCACCAAGCGGCTCACCCTGGTGCTGGATAAAGACACCCCCAAGGAGCGGGTGATGATCCGGCTCAAGGCCGAAGACGGCGTCTATTTTGGGGAAATGAGCCTGCTGGAAAACGATCCCCGCTCGGCCACGGTCACTGCCTTGAGCGACTGCCGGCTCCTGGAACTCTACCAGAAGGATTTCCTGGAGCTGGTCCGCAACGATCCCGCCATGGGGCTGAAGGTGCTGCTGCGCCTGGCCCAGCTTTTATCCCGGCATCTGCGCAAGACCGACCAGGACGTGGTGAAGCTCACCACCGCCCTGGCCATCTCCCTGGGCGGCTAGAGTTGTGCTTCGTAAATAATATGGCATTAAATCAAGTGAAAACCTGAGTTCCAAGAATATTAAAGTTCCCCCTTTGGAAAAGGGGGATTTAGTGGTATTTCAGGAGGTTATTTTAAATCCCCCCTGCCCCCCTTTTTCAAAGGGGGTTAAAAAACCGTAGTTTGAAATGTCATAGCAATTATGAAGCATCACAATAGAGATAGGTTCGAATTGTAGGGGCGGACCCATGTGTCCGCCCTGGGTCTCGAGTTGTAAAGACGCGACAATCAATGATTCGCGAAACTCGAAACTCGATAAGCTGTAAAACGAGACTTCGGAATTTTTTTTACGTAAGGAGAATTATGGCAAAAATCATCGACCTCTCCGGCCTGGCCTGCCCCCTGCCGGTGGTCCGCACCAAGGAGGCCCTGGAAGCGGGGGAAACCGGGGAATTCATCGTGGTGGTGGACCACGAGGCCGCCCGGGACAACGTCAGCCGCTTCGCCCAGAGCCGTGGCTGCACCGTGTCCGTGGCCCAGTCGGGCTCCTGCTATCATCTCACCATCTCACCGCCCGCCGGCCAGGCCCGGGAAACCTGCATCTTACAAGAATTCCCTGGCGTGGCCCCGGCCCCCCGGAGCATGGTGGTGGTCTTCTCTTCGGACCGCATGGGCGACGGCGACCCGGAGCTGGGGGCCATCCTGATGCGGGCCTTCTGCCAGACCATCGTGCAGGTGGAGGCGCCCCAGAAGCTCCTCTTCTACAACCGGGGCGTGCTGCTGACCCTGAACGATTCCCCGGTGCTCAGCGAACTCAAGGGCCTGGAGGAGATGGGGGTGGGACTATTGGTGTGCGGCACCTGCCTCGATTACTTTAAGGTCCGGGACCGCCTGGCCGTGGGCCAGGTCTCCAACATGTACTCCATCCTGGAATCCCAGATGCAGGCGGGGCGGATCATCAAGCCGTAAAGAAAGGATGAGTGGGGGGAGGGCCAGGGATTTCATCCCTGCCCTCCCCCCACTTCCCCCTCCCAACCCGCATAAGAGGATTTTTTTCTCGTTCCCAAGCTCCTGCTTGGGAACGGAAATTCTGGCCCAAGCTCTGCTTGGGCTCAGATCATGCCCGAAGAGCGATAATTTCTATCTCGTAATCCTTGCCAGGCGGAGCCTGGCGCAAAAATGGGTTCCCAAGCGGGAGCCTGGGAACCAGAAAAAGAAGCTGAGAATAAGCGGAAATTCACAATGATCCAAAATTCTTTCACCACCCTCCATAATCCTTAATCCACTCCGGCCCTTTATCCTGAAAAAATTCGCCGATCTCCTGAAAGCCTTTGGTCAGCACGGATTCAGCCGGAGCGCGGCGGGCCGCCGCGGCCGCCGGGCTCTCCCCCAGCCAGAGGCGGGCCAGGATCTCCGCCGGCGACTCTTCCCAGGTCTTGAGGGCGAGCAATAAGGCCCGCAGGTCCCGGCCCCGGCTGCGGTGGCTTAAGGATTCCCGAGCCGCCAGCACGTCCAGCAGGTAGTCCCCGCCCGCGTCCCACCCGAGGCGGTTAAGGGCGGCGCGGCGCAGCAGGCAGGGGTAGCAGCAGCCGCAGGAGCCCGCCGGCCGCCGCTGCCAGCGGGACACCACCGGCCGGGCGCAGGAGACCGTTTGGGGAAACAATTCTTCCAACAGGTCCGGATTCCGGCAGTTAAGCAGCATCTCCCCCTTGCTCATCTCCTGGTAGGGATTCCCAAGGGGGTGGTCCAAACCGGCCCGCCGCCACAGGGAGGCAAGCTGCTCCAGGAAGTGGGGATGGGTGGTGCGGGTGCTGTAGGAGCCCAGGCGGTTCAAGGTGAGGGGTGGATTGAGGCTGACCCAGCCGTTTTCCGGCAGGTAAAGGAGGGTGCCGTCGCCAAAGGCCGCGGCGGTGGCCAGCCCCAGGGCCAGGTAGAGCAGCGACCGGCTCCGCAGGGTGAGCTCCGGCGACTCGGGAAATTGTACCCGGACCCCCAGGTGGTGTACCCGGTCGGGGCCGTAGTGCCGTTTCAGGGCCGCGGCCAGCCCCTGCTGGGTAGAGGCCAGTTGGCCGAAGTCGTAGTGGCTCACCAGGACCAGCCGCTTTCCGGCCTCCAGCAGGTCGATGGCCCCCACCAGGGAGTCCAGGCCCCCGGAGAACAGCGCCACCGCCTGGGGCCGCCAGGAGTGGGGCCAGGCGGCCGTTAGCAAAAAATCCGGATCGATCCCGGTGGCGCGGGGCTTCAAGGTCCAGTCGTCCCCGGTGAGGAAGTTCAGGACACGGGAGAGATCGGGGGCCAGCGCCCCCCAGGGTTTCGGGGCGGGCAGGCGCAGGACGATCTGCCGGGTCCAGGCGTCCGCCGCCGCCCGGCGGGGCAGGAGCTTGTCCGCGGCCCAAACCCCCAGGGCCGCCAGCAGAAAGCCCCGCGCCGCCGTCCCCGGACGCTCGGGGCTGGCAAACATCTCCTCCAGATCGTGGTGCAGGGGGTAGCCGGCCGCGCCCGGCGCCTCCAGATGGATTTGGGCCGCCAGGGGAGCGGGCCGGCCCTTCTCTCCCGGGACTCGCAAACGGAGCTGCACGGTCATAAACGGTTTCCGGCTTTCAGTTTTCGGTTTTCGGTTAAAAAAACCAGTTTGCCGTCAGTGGTGTCCGCCAGGCTTTTTGCCTGGCCGGTTCAATGATCTGGTAAAAGGAATTGAAGCCGCAGGCGCAGGGGCGACAGTTAGTGCAGGGTGGGCACTGCCCACCAATCCCGTAGGGGCGGGGTTTCCCCGCCCAGGGCGGCGAGACGCCGCCCCTACAAGCACAGGCTTCCAACCTGTGATTGGGCCGCCCACCGCGGCTGGCTCGATTCTACCGCGTTTCCGGCATTTTTGGTATTTTTTATATTTTTTGTATGGGGCCAAGGCCAATGAGCGGGGCGTTCATTTCGGTATATTCCCTTAACTAAAGCTATGGACCCCCAGGCCCAAGAGCGCCAGGATAATCCCGGAGGCTATGAAGGTTGCTGCGGGGGCCAGGGCCGACTTTCACTTCGATGGTGAGGCGGTGATTTATTTCCCCCTGGAGGTCCTTCCTACAGTGGCGGAATTGGCCGGGGCTAAGAAAAAGAGAAGGCTTTCGGAAGCTCATAAGGCGAAGCTGGCAGAAGCGGGTAGAGACTACCTATTTAAACCGAAAAATGACGGGTCTAAAGGGCCGGGAAATGGGGCTGATTTAAACGTTCTCGCTTAATTCCTAATTATCCCCACCCCGCCTGAGAGCACCTTGACAGGTTTTCCTTGGGGGAATGAAGGATTTGATATCTATTTCATATGCGGGTCTCTAGGCGCTCAGTTGATAGGGATCTATCGTGGCAAGAGAGCATCGATTCCAAAATCTTAAAAAGTCGCTGCCGCTTTTCCTTTTGGCTTATTATTACCGTTCGATGCTGCCCTGGGGTTCAGGGAACACAAAAACGATGATGCCTTGGTTATTGGTTGTCTGATATGCCGAAGCCTATGCAGAATATTGACTTTTGCAAAAATTATGCTTAACAAAAGTCTTCTGTGGCTAAACCCGGGAAAGGAGGTCACCAAAACCATTTTTGAACTCCGGTGGCCAAGGTTGCCGCATAACTTCGGATAATCTCGAATAAAAGGATATACCCGAAGTAAAAGTCTTGATGCTGACGATGAAAGGATCGACTTTTTATTTCACCATCCCGGCATCACCAAGCCCCTAGACCTGGCCCAATTTGTCGGGGTGGTGAGGTTTAGAGAAGATTTTTGGTTGACCATCGTCAATCTGCCTGCCAAAGGCAAGACACAAGACCATGAAGGTTTCATCCAGAGGAGGCTTAAGGATCATAATGAGCTTAAAATTTAAGATGAAAGCATTTATTCTCTGTCTTACCATTGGAATTATTTCTTTTGGGGTGATTTTATGGAATACTATAAATACCGTAAAGATAAATGGATATCATTATCAGAAAATAGTCCAAGGCAAAGATCTAATTGCTGATATTTGGACACCACCGGAATGTATCATTGAGAGCTATCTGCTTACATATCATATGATAGACGCAACTGATGAGTCCTCGCAAAAACAATTAATTCAGCAATTTAAAAAGTTGCGCAATGAGTGTCTAGATCGTCATGATTATTGGAATAAAATCTTACCAGGAAGCCGAATGAAAGATGAATTAACTGTAAAGTGGTATAAGCTGGCATTGGATTTTTATGAGGCGGTAGAAAGGGATTTTATCCCAGTCATACTGCAAGGTAATAAAAAGGAAGCTATTAACATAGAAATAACTGTTCTAAAGCCATTATATGAGGATCAGCAGAAGGTGATCAATGGTGTAGTCCAACTGGCTAAAGATGCGCTCAAACAACAAGAATCCGTGACTCAAAAGATTATCAAAAACAGGTCTGTTTTTCTTTTCATGATAGGTATAGGGATTATAATCATAACATTGTTTGTAGGTTATATATGGCGTAGTGCGGAGATGCAGGAAATTGAAAGTCTGGCAAAATTCCCAGATGAAGATCCAAACCCGGTGCTTCGCATCGCCAGAGACGGCACGATTCTTTATGCCAACCCACGCAGCAGTCCTCTGCTGAAACTGTGGGGGTGCGAGATCGGCCAATCTCTGCCCGACGACTTGCGACAACTAATCACAGAGTCTCTTACTGTCAATTTGAGAAAGGAGTTAGAGGTAGAGTGTGAAGGGAGAGCCTATTCCTTGGTATTAGCGCCCATCGTCGATTTCGGATACCTCAATATCTATGCAGCGGATATCACCTACCGCAAACTGGCCGAGGAGGCCCTCCACCGGCTGAATGCGGAACTGGAACAGCGGGTGGAGGAACGCACCGCAGAAATCCGTAAACTTAATGAAGAGCTGGAACAGCGGGTGAAGGAACGCACCGCCGAGTTAGAAACAGCCAACCAGGAGCTGGACGCCTTCTCTTATTCCGTGGCCCATGACCTCAAGTCCCCTAGCCAAATCATCGGGGGGTTTTCCCGGATGCTGATGCACAAATACTCGGCTACCTTAGAATCCGAACCCCTCAGGATGCTCAATATCATCTACTCCAACACCAGGCGCATGTCTCAAATGATTGACGATCTTCTGACCTTCTCTCGAACGAGCCGTAAGAAGGTCAAGAAAGCCGAGATCAACTTCTACGCCATGACCGCTAGGGCTTTCGAGCAACTCCGGCAGCAGACGCTGGAGCGGGATATACAGTTAAACATGGGTGAACTGCCCCCGGCCATCGGCGACCCCGCCCTGATCGAACAGGTCATGGTCAATCTGCTGGCCAACGCCATCAAGTTTACCAGGTCCAGGAAGACTGCGGTCATCGAGGTGGGCGGACGCACCGAGGGCAAGGAAACTATCTATTACGTTAAAGACAACGGTACGGGGTTTGATGAACAATTTGCCCACAAACTGTACGAGGTTTTTCAGCGCCTGCACAGCTATGATGAATACGAAGGCAGCGGGGTCGGCCTGGCCATCGTCAAGAGCATCATCCAGCGCCATAGTGGCCGGGTCTGGGCTGAGGGGAAAGTCGACCAGGGGGCGACTTTTTATTTTGCTCTGCCTAAGAAAGGGGCGTGAGGTTGGCAAATTAGTGCCAGGAGCGCCTTCCAAGAGATCGTTGCTATCTGCTATATTTCCCACTTGACCATCGGACGTTTAGCGAGCTGATATGCTAAGCATATCAGCCCGAAGCTAAAGGCATCAATCGCACCGCATAAGCCTTTTCTTCCCGACTCTCCGGGAAAGGGCAAGGCACACCGATTTAAACCTAAAAATTACGGGTCTAATGTGCCGTAAAATGGGGCTGATTTAAACGTTCTCGCCTAATTCGTCCCTATTTTCTCGTTCCCAAGCTCCTGCTTGGGAACGGAAATTCTGGCCCAAGCTCTGCTCGGGCACACATCATGTCCTAGGACGATAATTTTCTATCTCGTAATCCTTGCCAGGCGGAGCCTGGCATAAAAAAGGGTTCCCAAGCGGGAGCCTGGGAACCAGAAAAATAAATCTCTATCCCAATGAAATTATAGGGAATTATATACTTGAGTCCCTCAATTATCTGCTGTAGGGGCGGGGTTTCCCCGCCCAGGGCGGCGAGACGCCGCCCCTACGGTAGAGACGGAATAGGGAGTCAAATATATAATTCCCAAATTATAATCTAAATTTTCCCAGAGATATTTTGGGGGAAACCCTGGTCTGTCAAGTGGAGCAGCAGGCCCTGCAACATCCCGGTGACCCAGGTCCAGCCCGGCAGGCCCAGCCAGTCCTCCGGGGACCTCAGGTGCGGCGCCGCCAGACTTGGGTCTGCTGCCGCTCGCTCAACCCACCGGCTAATCTCGATTGAGCCTTGCCTGAGAGGGGAGAAGCCCGGGGCCGCAGCTTCCAGGGATTCCCCCAGGTCCAGGAGCAGGCGCAGAGAGAAGGCGTCCCCCAAAAACCGCCGCACCAGCCGGGCCGCCTCCGGGACCGGGACTGGGACCGGGACGAAAACCCCTCCGCCGCGGCCGCCGGGGGGTGGCTTAAGCAAGAGCCCCACCAGGGCCGTATGGGCCACCGCCTGCTCCAGTCCGCCTCCCGGGATCTCCAGGGCAGCGCTCAGGGAGTGGGCCGGAACCGCAATTACCTCCTCCCCGGCCGCCTCCTTTAGGCCCCAGGCTTCCAGGGCCGCCGGCCAGCCCCGGGAAGCGGCCTGGCAGTAAAAGGCCCCCAGATTTTGGGCCACCCTGCGGGTCAGGCGAAAGGCCGCCAGGGCGCAGGCCATATCCGGCGGCACACCTCCCTCCCCCAGGGCTGCCACATACCGGGCCGCAACCTCCCGGGCGGACACGCGGCCTGCAGTTCCAGGGGAAAGATAGCGGCTGGCCGTCCTCTTGGCCAGCCGCCAGAAGGGCCCCGTTGGCCCCCGCCGGGCGCTGGAGGTCCCCATAGTCAGTTCCGGTGGTTAGTGGATAGCAGGGGCGACAGTGGCACAGGCTTCCAGCCGGTGATGGGGTCGCCCTGGCGACAACCCAATAGTCACCCTACCATAACTCGCCTTGCCGCGCCAGCCGTTTCAGGCGGGTGAAGGCAGTCCAGGAGAATTGCGGCCGGCAGGGGAATTGGGAGGCAATCACTTAAAAAAGACCTTGGGGAATCGGTGAGATAGTTCACCGCAGAGGCGCAGAGGGCGCAGAGATGATCATACAGTCACTTATTAATGGAGGCGGAAAAGAGATTAAATTCCCCCTCACCCTGCCCTCTCCCCTATCGGGGGGGAGGGGATAAAGCTGGAATCCCTTTCATGCTCCCTTTAATAACCAAAACCTTTGGGAATCGGTGAGACGTTTGCTCACCAGATACCAGGGCGAGGTGCCAAAACCCGCCCTAAGCCAGTAGTGTCCAGCAAGGTTTTTGCTATGAGGCAGGCAATAGAGAATTGTTTGAACTTAGGCATGCTCGCTAGCTAATCAATTCATGGAATTTACAAGCTATTTCCCTCTCCCCCTTGGGGAAGAGGGCAGGGTGAAGGGAGGTGTGGAACGGCCGATGAAGCCACCCCTCACCCTAACCCTCTCCCCTCGCAGGGGAGAGGGGATTTATTTGCAACGTTATAATACGGTTCACTTATTAACGGAAGCATGAAAGGGGTTCCATCTTTATCCCCTCTCCCCCAATGGGGGACGACACCGGGTGAGGGGGAATTTAATCTCTTTTCCGCTCCCATTAATAAGCGGTTCTTTTCTAAGGAATTGGTGGGCAGTGCCCACGCTTGTATCTTAGGTTAAGATACGTTTTATTGAAGTTCTGGTCATGGTCGCGTTGGCAAATGGACATTGTGGTTTGGACCACCCCTGGGGCATGCCTGGCCTCCAGTTCGGGGCGCAGGTTTTTTGTTAGCGCCTGCGGCTACCATGTTCTATCAAAGAGCACAGGCGAGACGCCTGTGCCACTGGGATTCTCTTTAGGGGCGACCCGATCACAAGCTGGAAGCCTGTAGTACTTTAAGGAATTGGTGGGCAGTGCCCACCCTGCATTTTTTTGTCATGCATCGCATTGCTCCGCATATCGTATTTAGAGATTCTGCGGTCGCCTGCGGCTCCCCAAGAATGACCAAAGAAATGACTTCGCATCAGCTCCTGGTGCTTAAATGAACAGCATTAGCCCCTAAGGTTGCCGCTTGCGGCAGTCCAGGATGACCTCCCAGAGGCGCCGGGTTTCCGGCCGGGTGGGGCTGACCGCCAGGGTCAGGACCACGCCGCCGGCGCCGCTCACCTTCAGCGGTTCGGCCGTTCTGAGGCCCGCCACCCAGACGATCTGCCCGCCGCTCACCACCAGGGGAATATGGGGCCGCAGCCAACGGGGGATCTTGCAGTCCACCAGGAAGTCCTGGAGTTTCCTGGGCCCCGGCGCGCCCAGAGGCCAGAAGCGGTCACCGGCCCGGAAATACCGGACCTGTAGCGGCCAGATGAGCCGCTCCCGGTTCAGCGCCGCCGCCTGCGGCCCCGGGGGGTTGAAGCCTGGCCCCGGGCGAGGGCGGCTGCTCCAGGTCCAGGTCCAGCCCTCCGGCGACTCCAGATTTCCCTGGGGGACTACCGGCAGGGCCAGGGCGCCGCCTGGGGAGGGCGGCAAATCTCGGAAAAGGTGCAGCTCGGGGCCGGCCCGGGCCGCCCGGGCTTGCCCCAGGGAGATGAGGCCGCCGCTTTTCTCTCCCCAGGCCAGGTCCAGGAGAGCAGCCGTTTGGGCCGCGGTGAGCCCCGCCTCCCCGGCCACCTTTGCCACCGCGGCCCGGAGCACCCGCAACTGCCAGGGGTAATCCAGGGCCCGGAGCCGGCCCAGGTCCAGGTAGTAGAAATCCTGGGCTGGACAGCGCCCCACCTGGGTCAGGAGGCGCCCGGTCTCCCCGGCCAGGAGGCGCTCATCCTCCTGAAGCAGGGCCTGGCCGCGCCAGACCGCCTCCCGGAGGCGAGGGTTGTAAAGGCGCAGCAACTCCGGCAGCAGGTCCAGGCGAATCCGGTTGCGCAGGTAGGCGCGGCTCAGGTTGCTGGGGTCCCGGCGGTAAGGGATGGCCTGCTCCTCCAGCCAGGCGAGCAGAGGCGCCTTGCCCACCGCCAGCAGCGGCCGGACGGCGCCTTCCGGGGTGGCGGGCCACATGCCCTTCAAGCCCCCGGGGCCGGCGCCCCGCAGCAGCCGGAGAAAGAAGAGTTCCACCTGATCGTCGGCGGTGTGGCCCAGGGCCAGCTTTTGGTAGCCGTGAACCACGCAAACCTCCCGGAGAAAGCCGAGGCGCAGTTTCCGGGCCGCCATCTGCAGGGAGAGCCTGGAGGTGCGGGCCAGCTCCTTTACGGCTCCCCGGCCCGGGTGAAAGGGCAGATTTAGATGAGCTGCCAGTCTGGCCACCCAGGCGGCCTCCTCCTCGGATTCACGACGGAGGCCGTGGTCGAAATGGCCCACTGCCAATTCCAGCCCCAACTCCTGCCGCCAGCCTGTCAGCAGGTGTAACAGGGCCACGGAGTCGGGGCCGCCGGAAACCGCCACCAGGACCCGGTCTCCGCCGCGGAAGAGCTCTTCCTGGCGCACAAAGCTGAGGACCCAATCCGACAACTGCGACCCCGGGAGATCGGCCTGGAGGAGAGGCTGTATCAGGCGGCGGCGGTGGGGCAAAGTTGGGCGATGACCTCGAGAATGGCATCCTTGGAGAAAGGCTTGGCCAGAAAGCGGTCCACTACCGGATCCCGGCTGGCGAGGTCGGCGACTGCAGGGGGCTCCGAGGAGATCATGAGGATGCGGCACTCCGGCTGCAGCTCCTTGAGACGCCGGGCCACCTCCAGGCCGTTGAGGGTGGGGAGGTAGAAATCGACTATCGCCACCTGGTAGCCTGGGGTGTCGCTGCCCTCGGCCAGCTCCTGGTGAAATCCCGGAGAAGCGGTGACCTGGTAGCCGGCCCGGCGCAGGATGGCCACCAGGGCTTCCCGGGTCCAGGGGTCGTCGTCAATCACCAAAATCCAGGAGCTCATCGCAGTCACGGTCTCCGGCCTCAGGGACCCGCCAGGGCGCTGTCCGGCGCTTTCCCCGCAAGGGCAAGGATCAAAGGGACCTTATAGGCTTCGTTTCGTCAATAATCTGATTTTCCATTAAGATAGCGTTCCCGGCCGGGCCGTTAATTAACCCTCCGGGGATTCCCCGCCGCTGGCCGCGGGGAAGGCCAGGTGAAAGGCGGCGCCCCGGCCTGCCTGGCTCTCCACCCAGATACGCCCGTGGTTGGCCTCCACCAGGGTCTTGCAAATATAGAGTCCCAGGCCGGAGCCGGCCGATTTCTGCCGGGATAGGCGGAATTTTTCAAAGAGATGCTCCTGTTCCTCGGGGCCCAAGCCGGAGCCGCTGTCGGCCACAATAATCTCCACTTCCCGGGGCTGGGGGCCATTTATGAGCTGGGCCTCCAGTTGAATGTGGCCCCCGCTCGGGGTGGCGGCCAGGGCGTTCACCAGGAGATTGGACAACACCCGGTCCAGGGAAGGTTCATCCACCAGGAGGGGAGGCAACTGCGGCACGGGGGGCGCCTTCAAGACCACCCCCTGATGCTGGGCCAGGAGGGCGAAGCGATGCAGCAGCCGCTGGATGATGAACCCCGGGGGCACCGCTTCCGGTTTTAGGGCCAACCTGCCGGATTCGAAGCGGCTCAGGTCCAGGACGTTGTGCAGGTGCAACAGCAGGCCTTCGCTGCGCCGGATAATCCCTTGCAATTTGTCGTGAATCTCCGGAGGCAAGGTTTCGTCCTCCAGGGCCTCGATGGTGAGGCGCACTCCGGTCAGCGGGGCCTTGATATCATGGACGATCATCGCCAGAAAATCGGCGTTGGCGGCGACCAGGTCCCGCTCCTCCTGGAGCAGACGGGTCTTTTCTCTCAGGGCCCGGGTCATGGTGTTGAAGGACTCAGCCAGCTCCCCCAGCTCGTCCCGGCTGGTAACCGGAATGTCCCCGGCCAGCTCCTCCCGGGCCGCCCGGCGGGTACCCTCGGTTAGATGGGAGATCTGGCGCCGCATCCCCTTCGACAGCCAGAAGCTCAAGAGACCGCCCAGAAGGGCGGCGGCGCCGCCCACCCCGAAGATCACCAGCTTCAGGGTGAGGAGGGTGGGCTCCAGTTCCCGGCGGTTAACCCCTACCACGATGAGGTTTTCCCAGGGCTTCTCTTCTTCCTCCAGGGGCAGGAAGTTTATGGTATAGGATTCATTCCCCAAGGGCAGGGTCTGGATGCGGTGGACGTCGCCGCTGGCGCTGGCGGCCAGGTCTTTACCGCGCTGGATCTGGTTCAGGGCGCTCTCCGGCAGGTCTTTAAAGGAATTGACCACCAGGCGGTTGCCATAGAAGATGGCCACCTCGGCGCCGGGACGGGACAGGGACTCCACGAATCCCCGGTCGATGAGGACCCCGGTGAGCACCACCCCCACGATCTTCTCCTGATAACGGATGGGGGCCGAGGCCATCAAAGAGACGCTGTCCTTCCAGGTAGTCATGCGGGAGGCCTCCTTGCCCTGGAGGCCGGCCCGTACCAGGGGATTACTGGAGATGTTGACCCCCAGGGCAGCGGGGTCATGGGCCCGGACCTGGATCACCCCCTGGTAATCGGTGATGGTGAGGATATTGAGGCCGGTGGCCTTCATCATCGGGGTAACCAGGCCGCGCAAGGCCTCAAGGTTACCCGCGGCCATCAGTTCGCCGTAAGTAGGGTTGTCCGCCAGCAGGTTAGCCGCCTGTTCCACCCGCTGGATCGTCCCCTGGTATTCCGCCAACACCAGGCGGGCCACCAGCTCCACCCGCTGCCGGTGCCCCTCCAGGACCTGGCGGGTGGCCAGGTATTGCATCACCAGCAGCAGACCCACCAGGGCCACCGACAGAGAAAACAGGGTGACCCCCAGGAGCTTGCTGCCCACCTGGCTTTTCCTGCGTGTATGCCACATTAGCAAAATCATAGCATATCCGGGTGGCTAAGGGAATCACTCACCGAAACCCGGCCCGGCAGGATTTGGTCTAACCCAAGAGAAAGCCGGCGATGACCTGGTACAGCGGCATGAGGATGGCCCACAGCACGCCGGTGTAAAAGAGGAGCAGGATGAGCATGAAGCCCACCGGCTCCAGGTAGCGGTACAGGCGGGCCAGCCCGGGGGGCAGCAGGATGGAAAGGACGCGGGAGCCGTCCAGGGGTGGAATGGGGAACAGGTTGAACAAGGCCAGGATGATGTTGATGCTGACTCCGTAGTAGGCCAGTTTCAGCAGACCGACGTTGCCCAGGCCGAGATGCAGCAGGGCGGCGAAGACCACCGCCAGGCCCAGGTTGCTCAAGGGGCCGGCGGCGCTCACGGTGATCTCCCCCCAGCGGTAATTCCGGAAATTGCGGGGATTGACCGGCACCGGTTTGGCCCAGCCCAGCAGAATACCGGCATGGCTCAGGAGGAGGATGGCCGGCACCAGGATGGTGCCCACCGGGTCGATGTGGGGTCCGGGGTTCAGGGTGATGCGGCCCAGTATCCGGGCGGTGGGGTCGCCGTTGAGCAGGGCCACGTAACCGTGGGCAACCTCGTGGATAATCACCGAAAAGAGCAAAACCACGACCATGAGGGCCATTTCCAGGAAATTGGGGAGGCTGAAAGCGGGCATGTTATGAGTTATGAGTTATGAGTTTTGAGTTATGAGTTATGAGTTCGAGTTTAAGTATTGGTAGTAAGTTATTGATTATTTTTCTCGTCCCCAAGCTCCAGCTTGGGAATGCACCCTTGGCGCCAAGCTCCGCTTGGCGGGAGGCAGCTTGCCCTGATGATGAGCCGGCTTCTGAGCAAAGCAGAGCTTTGCCTTAAAATGGGTTCCCAGGCAATAATCCATGAGACTTTGGCTCACCCGCAACGATGAAAAATTGGCAATTTTTCGGAGCAGTCGTTCATGGGCCTTTGGCCCACCCATAAATTAAGAGAAGACCGGTGGGGCGGGCGTCTCGCCCGCCACTCAGCACAGGCGAGACGCCTGTGCCACCAATTCTTCACAACTTTTCGGAGCAGTTGCTCATGAGCCGCCGGCTCACCCGTAAATCATGAAAATGTAGCGCCGCCGCCCCCGGCGGCGCGGGAACCGGCTACCAGAGGGTAGGTATCCCACATACTCAGGAACTTTTCAGGACAGGAGATTGGGACCCCAAAAACCACCTGCGCCTTAAGCCTTCAGCTTCCCCGCAGCATGGCCTCCCCGGCCTGCCGCAGCCTGGCCAGGCCCTCCTGCGAGGAGGCTTCAAAATAAAAGCGCACCACCGGTTCGGTGCCCGAAGAGCGGAAACAGACCCAACTGCCGTCTTCCAGGAGATACTTATGGCCGTCCAGGGTGACGTGCTGTTTCACGGTGAGGCCGGCAAACCTGGTCGGCGGCTGCTTCAGGCTCACCAGCAGGCGCTCCTTGGCCTCCGGGGTCAGGGGGAAATTGAGGCGGCGATTATAAACCGGGCCGCCCACCCGGGAAAACAGATCGGCCCGCAGCTCGGGAAGGCCCTTACCGGTGTGGGCCACCATCTCCGCCACCATCAGGCAGGCCAGAATGCCGTCCTTTTCCGGCAAATGGTGCTTCATGGAGAAGCCTTCGCTCTCCTCCGCCACCATAATGGCCTGGTCCTGAATGATATATGGCCCCAGGTATTTGAAGCCCACCTTGGTCTCGAAGACCGGCCGGCCATAGAGTTGGGCCACCCGGTCCACCAGGTGGCTGCTGGCCACGCTGCGGGCCACGCCGCCCTCCCAGCCCCGGGTGCGGATCAGATAATCGAGTAGCAGGCCCAGGATTTCGTTGGCTTCGAGGTATTCCCCGGCGGCGTCCAGCACCGCAAAGCGGTCGGCGTCGGCGTCCACCGCCAGTCCCAGTTGGGCCCCGGTGGCCGGAATGCGGCCGGCCAGCTCCTGGAGGAACTCCGCCGCGGGCTCCGGCCGATGCCCGCCGAAATAGGGGTCCCGCCAGCCGTGAAGCAATTCCACCTCCACCCCCGCCTGGCGCAGGAAGGCATCCAGATAATCCCGGCCGGTGCCGTAGAGGACGTCCACCACCACCTTGAGGCCTGCCCGCCGCAAGACCTCGAGGTCCACCAGGGTCCGAAGGTGCTGAAAATAAGCCTCCCGGGGGTCGAGGTCGATGATCAACCCCTGGGAGCGGGCCTGCTCCAGGGAAAGGAGTTTGATGGCCTCGGGGTTGAGACGGTTGGCCAAGGCCTCGATGGGCTGGGTCACTGCTTCCGGGGCCGGGCCGCCGCTGAATGGCGAGAACTTGAGACCGTTGTATTCCGGGGGGTTGTGGCTGGCGGTGATGTTGATTCCCCCGGCATGGCCGTCCTGGCGGATGGCGAAGCTCACCACCGGGGTGGGGCAGTCCCGGGTGCTGAAATAAGAGGGGATGCCGTTGCCGGCCATCACCTCGGCGGCGGCCGCCGCAAAAGCCTCGGAGCGAAACCGGGTGTCATAGCCGATGACCACGCCCCGGGAGGTCAGCCCTTCCTGCTGGAGGTAAGTGGCGATGGCCTGACAAACCAGGCGGACGTTGGGAAAGGTGAAATCTTCGGCGATAATCCCCCGCCACCCGGAAGTGCCGAATTTGATCGCCAACATGGGAAAGACCTCTTGCCTTCAGGGGAGAAACGGGGATAGGGAGGCATCGAGAGAAGGCAAAAGGAAAAAGTCAAAAGGCAAAAACCTTTACCTTTTTACTTTTAACTTTTGCCTTAATCCGCCGTAGGGTTCTGATTTATAGTTTTCCCTTTAACCCGAAACCCGAAACCCGAAACCGACCTTAAGTGCCGAGATCGTAAGATGCCAGATATTTTTCCTGCTCCGGGGTCAGGGTGTCGATTTCCGTTTCCATGGCCGCCAATTTCATGCGGGCGATCTCCCGGTCGATCTCTTCCGGCACCGGATAGACCTGTTTTTGGAATTTCTGATGGTTCTTGGCAATGAATTCCGCGGCCAGGGCCTGGTTGGCAAAGCTCATATCCATCACCGCGGAGGGATGCCCTTCCGCGGCGGCCAGGTTCACCAGGCGGCCTTCGGCCAAAAGATAGAGGCGTTTGCCGTTCTTCAGGGCATATTCTTCCACGAACTCCCGGATGGGGCGATGGCCGGTGCTGATGCGGGCCAGGGCCGCGAGGTCGATCTCCACGTTGAAGTGGCCGGAATTGCTCAGGATGGCGCCGTCTTTCATGACCAGAAAGTGTTCCTCCCGGATGACGTTGATATCGCCGGTGAGAGTGCAGAAGACGTCGCCAACCTCGGCGGCCTGGCTCATGGGCCGCACTTCGTAGCCGTCCATCAGGGCTTCCAAGGCCTTGAGGGGATTGACTTCGGTGACGATGACCCGGGCCCCCAGGCCCCGGGCCCGCATAGCCAGACCCCGGCCGCACCAGCCATAGCCCGCCACCACGAAGATGCTGCCGGCCATCAGGCGGTTGGTGGCCCGGAGGATGCCGTCGAGGGTGGACTGGCCGGTACCATAGCGGTTATCGAAGAGATATTTGGTCATGGCGTCGTTCACTGCAATGATGGGGTATTGCAGCACTCCGTCCCGGGCCATGGCCTTGAGGCGGATGACTCCGGTGGTGGTCTCCTCGGTGCCGCCGAAAATCCCGGGGACCAACTCCTGGCGCTGGGTATGTACGGTGAACACCAGGTCGGCGCCATCGTCCATGGTAATCTGGGGTTTGAGCTCCAGGGCCTGGAGGATGTGGCGGTAATAGGTGTCGCCGTCTTCCCCCTTGATGGCGAAGGTGGGGATGCCTTCATATCTGGCCAGGCAGGCGGCCACGTCATCTTGGGTGCTCAGGGGGTTGGAGGCGCAGACATGGACGGTGGCCCCGCCAGCCTTGAGCGTGGCCGCCAGGACCCCGGTTTCGGTGGTGACGTGGAGGCAGGCGGCGATCCTGAGGCCGGCCAGGGGCTGTTCCCGGGCAAAGCGCTCCCGGATGGCGGTCAATACCGGCATGTCCCGCTGGGCCCACTCCACCCGCAGCAGCCCTTTATCGGCCAGATTTATATCCTTGACGTGGTAATCCATGTAATCCTCATTTGGCGGCGGATATGGGATGACAGATAAAGTTGTTGGGGGAAGGGCCCTTCAGACCGGCCCTCTCCCGCAAGATGTCTACCTTATTGCAGTATTCCCAGGTGAAGTCCGGGTCGGTGCGGCCGAAATGGCCGTAAGCCGCGGTCTTCTTGAAGATGGGACGTTGCAGGTCCAGGTATTGGATCATGGCCGCGGGCTTGAAGCTCCAGGTTTCCTTGATGATCTTCAGGAGCCGGGCTTCCGGGATGACGGCGTCTTCATCAGTGTAGACCATGATGGAGAGGGGATCCGGCAGGCCGATGGAATAGGCCACCTGCACCTCGCAACGGTTGGCCAGACCGGCGGCCACCACGTTTTTAGCCACGTGGCGCAGCATGTAGGAGGTGGTGCGGTCCACCTTGGTGGGATCCTTGCCGGAAAAGGCGCCTCCGCCATGGTAACCCCGGCCGCCGTAAGTGTCCACGATGATCTTGCGGCCGGTCATGCCGCAGTCGGCCAGGGGCCCCCCCGCCACGAAACGTCCGGTGGTGTTGACCAAAAATTTGGTGTCCACCAGCAGGTTGGCCGGGATGGTCTTTTTGATCACTTCTTCGATAATGGCCTCTTCCAGGTCCTCATAGTTGACCTCGGGGCTGTGCTGCGCCGCGATAACCACCGTATGGATGCTCTTGGGCGCATCTTCTTCGTAGCGCACTGTGACCTGGGTCTTGCCGTCTGGGCGCAGGAAAGGCAAGGTGCCGTTCTTTCGCACCTTGGCCAGGCGTTCCGCCAGGCGGTGGGCATACCAGATGGGCATGGGCATCAGACTCTCGGTGGAGGTGGAGGCATAGCCGAACATCAGGCCCTGGTCCCCGGCGCCCTGCTCCGGCGTCAGGCCGCGGCCTTCGACCCCCAGGGCGATATCCGGAGACTGCCGGTCTATGGAGGTGAGCACCGCGCAGGTCTCCCAATCGAAGCCCATGGAGGAGTCGCAATAGCCTATCTCCTTGATGGTCTCCCGGACGATGTCGGGATAGTCGATGCGGGCAGTGGTGGTGATCTCACCGGCAATCATGGCCAGGCCAGTGGTCACCAGGGTTTCGCAAGCCACCCGGGCATACTTGTCCTGGGCAAGGATGGCATCCAGGATAGCGTCGGAAATCTGGTCCGCCACCTTATCGGGATGCCCCTCGGTAACTGACTCCGAGGTGAATAAAAAGGATCTGGCCATACTTCTGGGCTCCTTAACCAAAAAAATAGCGGCTCACGCCGGGGACCCCCGGCGCTAAACCGCGTTATTTTAACTATGGATGGAGAAAATTGCCAGAGGTTTCTCGGCGAGGCTAGTATCTTTCAGATGATTGTGCCGGTCCACCAGGATCACTTTGGGCTGGTGCTGCTGCAGTTCCGCCACCTCATAGGTGGCGTAGGTGGTGATGATGATCAGGTCTCCCGGGGCCCCCTTGCGGGCGGCGGCGCCATTCAGGCAAATGACCCCGCTGTCTGTTTCGCCCTCCAGGGTATAGGTTTCAAATCGTTCGCCGTTGGAGATGTTATAGACGTGGACCATTTCATAGGGCAGGATATCCGCGGCCCGCATCAGCTCCACCGGGATAGTGAGGGACCCTTCATAATTGAGGTCGGCGTGGGTGACGGTGGCCCGGTGGATCTTGGATTTCATCATTACACGCAACATTCTGGGCTCTCCCTGAGCAGAATATTGTCAATGAGCCTGGTCTGGCCCACCCACACCGCCAGCAGCATGCGGGACTCCCCCCGGACGGTATCCACTTCTTCCAGGGTCTCGGGGTGCACCAGGGCCAGGTAGTCAATACGGGTAAAAGGCGCCTGGGTGATGATTTTTCTAACCGTTTTCAAAATCTGTTCCCGGGAGGTAACCCGGTTTTCCACCAGCCGGCGGGTCGCCTTGAGTGCCTGGTTCAGGCACAACGCGGCACTCCGCTCTTCCCGGCTTAAATAAGTATTTCTGGAACTCAGGGCCAGGCCGTCCGGGTCCCGGACGATGGGCCGGCCCACCACCGTGAGGGGCAGGTCCAGATCCGACACCAGCCGCTTGATCACCGCCAACTGCTGGTAGTCCTTTTCCCCGAAGACCGCGGCGTGGGGCTGCACCTGGTTAAAGAGTTTCAGCACCACGGTAGCCACCCCCCGGAAGTGCCCCGGCCGGGAGGCGCCGCACCACCCCTGGCTGAGCCGCTCCACCGCAACAAAGGTCTGGTAGCCCGGGGGATACATGGCCGCGGCCTCGGGGGTGTAGAGGAGGTCCACCCCCACCTCCCGGGCCAGGGCCGCGTCCTGCTCCAGGTCCCGGGGATAACGGTCCACATCCTCCTCGGGCCCGAATTGGGCCGGGTTGACGAAGAGGCTCACCACCAGCTTCTCGCTGATAGTCTTGCCGTACTCCATCAGGCTTAAGTGCCCCCCATGGAAATAACCCATGGTGGGCACCAGGGCGATCCTGAGTCCCCGGGCCCGCCAGTCCGCCGCCAGGGCCTGTACCTCTTGAGGATCGCGGATGATCTCCATAAAAAAACAAACCCCCGGCCGATTCTCTGGGGGTTTTCGAGCCGCCCGGCGAGTCTCGGTCCGTCACCTCCGGATCCAAGCCGTGGGTTTTAGATGAAACCACTAATGTTTATCATCTTTGCCAGGGGAAAGTCAATCTTTTCTTTGATGTTTGCGGGATTTGGGGGAACGGCCCGGAAGAATTTCCCAGGGCGAGGCGCCTGGGCGCAAAGGGGAGTGTCCGGGGGGCGGTAGCGCCCCTGGTTATGAAGAACCCCTCAAAAAAGGCGGCGGCCCCCGCGCCTTCCAGAAATACGAAAGCGGGGACATGTTGCCTAGCCGGGCGGTCAGCAGCGCCCTGGTTCTTCTTGACCGTGACCCCGATGGATTAGCGGTTCTAAAAAGGCGGCATGACTTAAACAAAACCCCTGTGCCGCCGCAAGCCGGCCGCACCCCTGATTTATGGAAGGCTCCCTAGTATAAGTGCAGCACCATGAGGGAGATTTTGGATATTACCCATGATATCTATAACTTCCTAATTTCTCCATAATCACTGGTCAGATGTAATATAATTTCTCGGAACTAAAAGCTTGGATCAAAATGGAGGGCTTAATGGAACAGGCTCAGGGAAGGACCCCCGGCGGCTCTCAAGTTGGAAGCAATTTAGACGACCTGATGGGCAAGGTCAAGGCCGTGGCCCAAAGCTCTCATGCCGAACTGTTCGCCAGGATTGTGGATGGCTTCTATGAGCAGATCACCACAGAATACTTCTCCCCGGAAGACTTGGCTGAGATTGAAGAAGGCTTCGCCCAGATTCGACGGGGGGAATATGTAACCCTGGAGGAAATGGAAAAAAAGTTAGGCTTATGACCTTTGCAATGAACCTGGGCCATCAGGCGAAAAAGGAGATGGCCAAAGTTGCTCGGCCATTGGCCCGCAGGCTCAGAGACCGCTTGCGGGAGTTAGCAGAAAATCCAATTCTTCACAACTTTTCAAGGCCGAGAATTTTTCCTGGGGGCGGGTTTGATACCCGCCCCCTGGTTTTTCCGGCGCCCAGCCGGCAAAGGGCCGCCGCACGCTCGCCCCTGCGGCTCAACCTGGGGAACCTGCGGCGAAATAGGCTTCGGCCCGGAGCAGGTCCGCCGGGGTGTCCACCTCCAGGGTGTCTCCTCGGGTCTCCACGATGTGAATGGGAAAGCCGTGCTCCAGGGCCCGGAGCTGCTCCAGTCTCTCCGCCTGCTCCCAGCGCCCCGGGGGAAGATGCACGAACTCCTTAAGAAAACCCACCCGGTAGGCATAGATGCCGAGATGGCGGTAAAAATAGCGGGGGGCGGTCTCCCTGAGCAAAAACCAGCAGGGCAGGGGACTGCGGGAGAAATAGAGGGCCCGGCCCCGGCGGTCAAAGACCACCTTGACCACATTGGGGTCGGCGGCAATCTTGGGGTCGCTGAACTTGCAGGCCGGGGTCACCATGACTACCTCCGGGTCCCGCTTAAGAAGGGCGGCCAGTTGGGCGATGAGCTCCGGGGGAAAGACCGGCTGGTCCCCCTGGATGTTGATCACCAGGTCAGCCGGGGCCAACCCCAGAAGCTGGGCCGCCTCGGCCAGGCGGTCGCTGCCCGAAGGGTGGTCGGCCCGGGTCATCAGCGCCCGGCCCCCGAAGCCCTCCACGCAGTCCCGGATGCGCTCGTCGTCGGTGGCCACCCAGAGTTCGTCCAGCCCCTTAACCAGCCGGGCCTGCTCATAGACCCGCTGAATCAGGGGCTTTCCCAAAATGGGCGCCAGGGACTTGCCGGGAAACCGGCTGGAGCCGTAGCGGGCCGGGATGAGGGCGATGAGTTTCATAAATCTGGGTTTGCACCCCTTTGGAGGGGATAATCGACTTAATTCTATGCCAGCCAGGCCGGTTCTAACAGAGGCCGGATTCTGGTTCCCAAGCTCAGCTTGGGAACCAGAATAGATGTCTGGTGGAACGACATCTTTCCGCTGCAGGCGCAGGCTAAAGCCTGCGGCTACCAGAACAGCCGGGGGCGGCTATTCTGTAGGCGAGCGGGACGCCCGCCTACAGAAACTTCATGACTAGATAAAAGTTGGCGACCTGCCCCGCCGTCAAGGCTAAGCGGCTTAAGAAATTATTGGTGGACCATTAATAACATAGCAGCTAATTACTTGAAATATGACTAAGTAAAGAATGTTTTTCGTATCAATTTTATATTAATCTCAAAAATTAATTCCGTCAAATACATTTCCCCGGGCTGGTCGCTTGTTCCCAAGTATCGCCGTGGATTTCCTTGACAGGGAAAATTAGATGCATATCATTTAGTAATGATTACTTCCTGTTAGCTCAGAGGTATCAATAGGTATTATAGGGGCGCACCCGCGTGTGCGCCCCCAAACAGGGCGGACACATGGGTCCGCCCCTACCGATACGGAGGCAAAAGATTTGATCCCCATTGACAAATTGACCTATAAGGCCCAGGAGGCCCTGCAGGGGGCCCAGGAATTGGCCCGGCAGTTGAGCCACAACCAGTTGGAGCCGGCCCACCTGCTTAGGACCCTCCTGGCCCAGGATGAGGGGCTCATCCGGCCCCTCCTGAAGAAATTGGAAGCCGATCCCCAAAAGCTCCTCCAGGGGACAGATGACCTGCTGACCCGGCTGCCCCGGGTGAGCGGCGAAGCCCAGATCTACCTTTCTCCCGGTATCAATAAAGCCCTGGACGAGGCCTTGAAGCAAGCCCGGCAGATGAAGGACGACTACGTCTCCACCGAGCACCTGCTTTGGACCCTGGCCGCGGACCAGGCCACCGATGTCGGCAGGCTGCTCAAGGCCCAGGGGCTCACCCCCGAGGCCATCCTCAAGGCCCTGGCGGACCTGCGGGGTGCCCAACGGGTTACCGACCAGGCCCCGGAGGAGAAGTTCCAGTCCCTGGAGAAATACGGCAAGGATCTGACGGAAATGGCCCGCAGCGGCAAGCTGGACCCGGTCATCGGCCGGGACAGCGAAATCCGGCGCATCATCCAGGTACTGTCCCGGCGCACCAAGAACAACCCGGTGCTCATCGGCGAGGCCGGGGTGGGCAAGACTGCCATCGTGGAAGGCCTGGCCCAGCGCATCGTCGACGGCGACGTCCCCGAGAGCCTGAAGAACAAGCGCCTGGTGTCCCTGGACCTGGGCTCCCTGATCGCCGGCACCAAGTTCCGGGGCGAGTTCGAAGACCGCCTGAAGGCGGTGCTCAAGGAGGTGACCGAGTCCGATGGCCAGATCATCATGTTCATCGACGAGCTCCATACCCTGGTGGGAGCCGGCGCCGCCGAAGGAGCGGTGGACGCCTCCAACATGATCAAGCCAGCCCTGGCCCGGGGTGAGCTCCATTGCGTCGGGGCCACCACCATCAACGAATACCGCAAATACATCGAGAAGGACGCGGCCCTGGAGCGCCGCTTTCAGCCTATCATGGTGAGCGAGCCCTCGGTGGAGGATACCATCGCCATCCTCCGGGGCCTGAAGGAAAAATACGAGGTGCACCACGGGGTGCGCATCAAGGACAGCGCTATCGTAGCCGCGGCCACCCTCTCCCAACGCTACCTCACCGACCGGCGCCTGCCGGACAAGGCGGTGGATCTGATCGATGAGGCCGCCTCCAAGCTGCGTATGGAGATCGATTCCCGCCCGGCGGACATTGACCAGGTGGAGCGCAAAATCACCCAGGAGGAGATCGAACGGGAGGCCCTGCGCAAGGAGCAGGACCCGGCCTCCAAGAAGCGCCTGCTCAAGATCGACAAGAGTCTGGCCGACCTCAGGAAGAGAAGCGGCGCCCTCAAGGTCCGCTGGCAGCGGGAAAAGGAAGTCATCAGCCACATCCGCGCCATCAAGGAGCAGATCGAGAAGGCCCAGTTCGACGCCGCCCAGGCGGAACGTATCGGCGACCTGGCCCGGGCCGCGGAGCTGAAATATGGGGCGCTGCTCAACCTGCAAAAAGATCTGGAAGCCGAAACCAAGAAGCTGGCAGATCTGCAGCAGGAAGGGGCCATGCTCAAGGAAGAGGTGGACGCCGAAGACATCGCCGAAGTGGTCTCTAAATGGAGCGGCATCCCGGTGACCCGCCTGCTGGAAGGCGAGAAGCAAAAACTCCTGCACATGGAGGAGCGCCTGGAGGCCCGGGTGGTGGGCCAGGAGGAGGCGGTGCAGGCGGTCTCCAACGCGGTGCGCCGGGCCCGCTCCGGCTTACAGGACCCCAACCGGCCCCTCGGTTCCTTCATTTTCCTGGGCCCCACCGGGGTGGGCAAGACCCAGCTGGCCCGGGTCCTGGCCGAGTTTCTTTTTGATTCCGAGGCGGCCATGGTGCGCCTGGACATGAGCGAGTACATGGAAAAGCACACGGTCTCCCGGCTCATCGGCGCCCCCCCGGGCTATGTGGGCTACGAGGAAGGAGGGCAGCTCACCGAGGCGGTGCGCCGGCGGCCCTACTCGGTGGTCCTGTTCGATGAAATCGAGAAGGCCCACCCGGAGGTCTTCAATTCCCTCCTGCAGATCCTGGACGACGGCCGCCTCACCGACGGCCACGGCCGCACCGTGGACTTCAAGAACACCATCGTCGTTATGACCTCCAACTTAGGCAGCCAGTACCTCGCCGAGGTCAGCGACGAGAAGCTCATGCGGGAGCGGGTCATGGAGGCCCTGCGGCTCCATTTCAAGCCGGAATTCCTCAACCGGGTGGACGATATCATCATCTTCCACCGCCTTAGCCAGGACCAACTGCGGGAGATCGTCTCCTTGCAGATGGCCAGGCTGCGGAAGCTCCTGGCGGAGCGCCAGATCTCGCTGGAACTCAGCGATCAGGCCCGGGACTTCCTGGCCGAGGCGGGCTACGACCCGGTGTACGGCGCCCGGCCCCTGCGCCGGGCCATCCAGCACTACCTCCAGGACAAGCTGGCCCCCCTGCTCCTCGAAGGACGCTTCCAGGAAGGCGACACCATCCTGGTGGACGCAGCCGGGGAGGGATTGACCTTCCAAAAGAAGGAATAGGCGCTGATTGTAGGGGCGGGTTTCAAACCCGCCCCTACAGCCATGGCCTATGGCCATGGCTGTGGCTGTTTTGGGGAGGGGGCCAGGGACTTCGCCCCTGCCCCCTCCCCAAACCTCTCCCCCAACCCGTATAAGTGTAAGGGCGGCAGTGGCACCGGCTTCCAGCCTGTGATGGCGTCGCCCCTGCCCATGCAGGGGGCGCACTGGGCACCTCAAGCCCGAAAGGATCCCGGGGATAATTTATCAGGGATTATAGCGCTTGCACCACCAGAGGCCACACCTTCCCCGCCGGACCCGGCAGGAAGTGGTCGGTGAGGGTATAGGTGAGGCGGGTGGGTTTCAGGTTGTTTTCCACGATGATGGCGCCGGACTCCCTGGCGGTGTAAGGGAGGTAACTGGCCGGGGCCACTTCTCCGGAGGTGCCGATTACCAGGAGCAGGTCGCACTCCCGGGCCAGGACCTCGGCCTCCGCCTGGGCCGCGGCGGGGATGGCTTCGCCGAAGAAGACCACGTCGGGGCGGATGAGGCCGCTGCAGCGGCAATAAGAGGGAGGCTGCTGGAAATCCAAGGTCTCCCGGGGGTGCGGCGCTTTGCAGAGATCGCAGCGGAAACGCAGGGCGTTGCCGTGATACTCCACCACGCGCTTGCTCCCCGCGGCCTGGTGCAGATTGTCCACGTTCTGGGTGATGATACCCAGGAGAATCCCCCGGGCCTCCAGCTCCGCCAGGGCCAGATGGGCCGGATTGGGGCGGGCCCGGCTGATGAGCTCCTCCATCTCCCGGAGCATGGTCCAGACCTTGGCCGGATTGGCGCGCAAGGCCCGGATGTGGGCGTATTCCACGGGATCGAAGCGGGACCAGAGGCCGTCCGGGCTGCGGAAGTCAGGGATGCCGGATTCCACCGAGATGCCGGCGCCGGTCAAGGCCACCGCCCTCCGCCCCTGGCGCAGCAGGGCCGCCGCGAGCTCCGGGGTGATCTCCTTCTGTTTGGCCTTCATGGCGCCCCGATTAATAACGGTCTTTATCAGTTCCGGCTCTTCGCCACCATCCCCTTACCCTAACAAAAAACTCGAATCCGGGCGTCCAGGGCCAGGAGTCCGGGCCGGCCGGGAAAGACCAGCACCGGGTTGAGGTCCACCTCCTGGATTTGGGGAAACTGCGCCATTAGCTGGGACAGGGCCGCCAGGGCCCGGCTCAGGCCTTCCAGGTCTCCGGGGGGCTGGCCCCGGAAGCCGGCGAGTCCGCAGCCGATGTGGGTCTCTGCCATGAGGTCCCGGGCCTGGGCCGGGCTGATGGGGGCCAGTCTGAGGGCCACGTCACCCAGGATCTCGGTTTCCAGACCCCCGGCCCCAAAGGCCACCACTGGCCCAAAGGCCCGGTCCCGGCGGCCTCCCAGCAGCACTTCCCGGCCGCCGGCCACCTGGGCCATTACCAGAACCTGCCAGGGCTCCTCCGGGGGCAGGCCCTCTTGAGCCAGGCCCGCCAGTTGCCGGTAGGCGGCTATTACCGCCTCGCCATCCTTAAGGTTTAAGAGGATGGCCCCGGCTTCGGTCTTATGCACCAGGCTGGCGGCGGCGAGTTTCAGGACCACGGGAAAACCCAGGCCGGCGGCGGCCGCGGCCGCCGCCTCCGGACTGGCGGCCACTTGCCAGGGGGCCGCCGCTACTCCCAGGGCCTCAATGATGGTGAGGGCCAGGGGAAGAGGCAGAAATCCCTCCCGGGTCTCCTTGGTAAGGGCCAGCCACCCGGAGAGCTTCTCGGCAGCCGGCAAGCGTGTGGTCGCCACGGCAACCTCCGGGGCGCGGCAGGCCTGATCCCGGCTCAAGGCCAGGGCCCAGACCGCCTCTTCGGGAAAGTTATACACCGGCACCCCCAGGGTTTCCCGAAAAAATTCCTCTTCCGCCAGGGTGATCAACAGGGTGATGGCCAGGGGCTTGCCGGCAGACCGGGCCAACTCCACCATGCGCCGGGCCATTTCCCGGCCGGCTGTGATCTCGAAGTCGGCCATGGGGCCATAGTGGAGCAGGATCGAGTCCACTTCCGGGTCGCGGCAGACCTGGGCCATGACCTCGCTATAGACGGTGAAGTCGAAGACGTCCCCCAGATCGATGGGGTTGCCGGGGCTGATGACCCCGGACCGGGAGTGCGAGCGGATAAAATCCGCCAGCGGCGCGGCCAGGGGCGGCAGGCGGAAACCGTAACGGCGGCAGGCATAGGCGCCCACCACCGCCTCACCGCCGCTGCGGGAGAAAATCACCAGGCGGTCTCCCTTAACCGGCGGCTGGCCCACCAGCTTGGCCAGGGAGAGGAACTCCGCCTGGCTCCGGAGGTGCACCATGCCGCCCTGGCGGCAGGCGGCGGCCAGCACTTCCTCATCGGTGCTGAGGGAGGCGGTGTGAGATTGGGCGATGGCCGCGGTCTCCGCCCCCACGTTGGCCACCTGCAGGAAAATGGGTTTGGCAGACCCGCGGGCCGCCTGCAAGAGGCCCCGGCCATCCTCGATACCTTCGAGATAGAGATAGACCGCGGCGGTCCCCGGGTCCTCCAGGAAATAGGCCAGGGCCTCGTTTTCCGCCACGTCCAGCTTGTTGCCCAGGCTCAGGAATTTGTTGACCCCCAGGCCTTCCCGGGTCATCCAGGCCATCAGATGACTGGCCAGCCCGCCGCTCTGGGCAATGATGGAGATCCGGCCCCGCCGGGGCCGGGGCCACATCTGGGCGAAGGGCAAGGCCAGGCCGATCTCCAGGTTCATGCAGCCCAGGCCGTTGGGGCCGATGAGCCGCAGTTGGTACTTTTTTAGAAGGGCCCGGACCTCCTCCTCCAGGACCCGGCCAGCCTCACTCAGTTCGGAAAACCCGGCGGCTTCCACCACCACCCGGGAGATGCCCAACTCTCCGCAGTCCTGCACCAGGGCCGGCACCAAACGGGCCGGGGATAGGATCACCGCCAGGTCCACCGGCCCGGGAAGCTCCCGCAGGCTCGGGAGGATGGGCAAACCGAAGGCAGCGCCGGGCCGGCGGCCCACCAGGAATATCTTCCCCTGATAATTAAAATGCAAGAGATTGGCCACAATCCCCCGGGCCAGGTTGTCCGGGGATTCCGAAACCCCCACCACTGCCAGACTTTTTGGATAGAAGAATTTTTTCATAGGGTCATGAATTCCATATTTGGTAACGTCCCAGAAATAGTATAAAATATTGAAGGAAGACGGAACCTCAAAATCGCCGGTCCCTGTAAAATGGCTCTCTCCTTTGCAGCCGGCTGTGGAAAATGGCTGGTGGCGCAGCAAACTGCCGATGCATGGACAAAACAGATAAAATGGTCCGGAGAACTAGATGGCCTACGAGAAGTGCGCCGAGGTGAGCCAGGAGATTTGGAATGATCTGGGGGAGATGGACCCGGCGGAGGTGACCGGCCGTACCGGGGTCATTTTCCGGGAGGGGGAGTACGAATTGCCCTTTCTGGACCGGGAGTTGCGGATCGATCCGGCCCGGCGGCAAATCCGGGTGCTTCCGAGGCCGGAGGGGGACCCGGGGTTCCGGGCCTGCCTGTTGGCCCTCAGCTACCTGCTGCATCTGGTCCCCACGTCCTTGGGGTCCCCCATCAGCCCCCTGGAATTGCCGGGGGGGGCCACCTTTTTCCGGGGCCATCACGGCCTTCCCGGCGCTCCCCTGGAAGCCAGGTTCGGCCGGGACCTGGCCGGTTTCCTGGCCGCCGGCCAGAAACTCAGGGCGGAAGCCAGGCCGGCAGGGGACGCGGCCCTGGCCCTGCGGGTCTTCCCCGGGCTGATGGTGGCAGTGATCCTGTGGCAGGCGGATGAAGAGTTTCCGGCCCAGGTCTCCTTCACCCTGCCGGCCCACCTGGACCGCTTCTGGTTCCTGGATGCGGCCTTGGGCTTGCTCGCGCTGGTGGCCCAGGAACTCCTTAAGGCCGGGGAGCCATGACCCCACCTGCCCACGCCGCAGGAGTGCCGACTGTGAAACCATTTATTAACGGGAGCATGAAAGGGGTTCCAGCTTTATCCCCTCTCCTCCGATGGGGGACGACACCGGGTGAGAGGGAATTTAATCTCTTTTCCGCTCCCATTAATATCTGTTTTCTGTGAAGGGCAGAATCAAAGTCAAAGGCCCCTCGGCAGAGACGGAAAAGGCGGTTTTCGGTTTTCAGTTTTCGGTTAGAGCCAAAGGCATAGATAAGTAAAAAGTCAAAAGTAAAAAGGTAAAACTTTTCACTGCTGTCCGGTAGAAATTACTTGAGATAGCAAGTAAAACAGCCCCAAAACAGCCAATCAATGCTATAATGGGTTTGGCAAAAATCTAAACATTGAAAGGAGTTATGGGGCTTATGGCACATTGT
>Ga0208937_1000342_pt1 | contig 39753 bp, 30 predicted proteins | sample June2015DPH_11_5_FD_184705 | JGI IMG/M metagenome (GOLD analysis project Ga0208937, IMG submission 184705) | Peatland microbial communities from SPRUCE experiment site at the Marcell Experimental Forest, Minnesota, USA - June2015DPH_11_40... | ecosystem: Environmental > Terrestrial > Soil >...
GGGAGGCATGTCGCCGTGGCCATTCTTGAGGATATAAAAGAGTTCGCCGTCGGTGCGGGCTTTGAGAAGCGCGGGATCGGTGAGGTCGGGGATCTTCAGGTCCTTGGCAACATCGGTTTTGCCGTCGCCGGTGGCGCCATGACACTGAGCGCAGTCGTCACCGTAGATCTTCTTGCCTTCAGCGATGGACTCGGGAGTGGACTTCACCGGGTTGGGCTCTCGGGCGGCCTTGACAGGAACCGGGCTATAGGCCGTCTTGGGAGCTGGCATGGTTTCTTGCGCCGCGGAAAAGAATGAAATAACGAGGAACAGGGTAAGAGCTGGCGCGGGCTTGCACATGGCGACCTCCGAACAGAGAGACGGCGAACGATCCGCAATCTATCTTACGCTGTGAGGCAAGAGGCGCGGACAGAGCCCGCCCTGAGCGAAGCCGAAGGGAGTGTCCGCGCCACACGGTTACTTCTTCATGGTTTACTTTTTCAGCGAAGACTGGTAGCGCTTGTTGATTTCTTCCCAGTTGACCACGTTCCACCAAGCTTGCAGGTATTCGGGGCGGCGGTTGTTGTATTTGAGGTAGTAGGCGTGCTCCCAGACGTCGTTGCCGAAGATGGGATAGAGGCCTTGCGAGAGCGGGCTGTCCTGGTTGGGGGTGGAGAGGATTTTCACTTCACCTTTTGAGTCGCCTGCGAGCCACACCCATCCGCTGCCGAACTGGCCGACACCGGCGGCGTTGAATTTTTCCTGGAAGGTTTTGAAGTCGCCAAAAGTCTTCTTGATCACGCCGGCGATGGGGCCGGTGGGATCGCCTCCGCCCTTGGGCTTCATGATCTGCCAGAACATGGCGTGATTGACGTGGCCTCCGCCATTGTTGCGGACGGCGCCGCGGATATCTTCGGGGACGGCGCTCAGGTCGCGGATGAGATCTTCCGCACTTTTCTTGTGCAGCTCAGGATGCTTGTCGAGTGCCGCGTTGAGGTTCTTGACGTAAGCGGCGTGATGCATGTCGTGATGCAGGTGCATCGTCTTTTCGTCGATGGTGGGTTCGAGCGCCGTGTAATCGTACGGCAGGGGGGGCAGTTCATGTGCCATTTTCATTTCCTCCAAAGTCTTATGGATGACGGGGAAGAGCAGAAAGATTCTACGCGCAGGCATGCGCGCGAGCGGCTCCATAGTTTTACCACTGTGGGGGACTCGGGGGTGCACCGGAAATAGTGCAGATTGCAACCGGGAAAAATCTAAACCACAGAGGACACAGGGGGGCACAGGGGAATTCCGGTGGAATCGACGGTTCGCGGGCAGGAAATGCCCGCCACAGGGATTGTCTTTATAATTCAGGCTCAGTAATTCAGGCTTACTCTTAATGGGTCCGGGAGGGTCCTTGAAGGTTTTATTGCTGGAGAACATCAGCGGGGTGGCGGCTTCGCAGTTTGAAGAAGCGGGGTTCGAGGTGGAGTCGCTGAAGAGAGCGCTCGACGAGCGCGAGCTGATCGAGAAGGTGCGCGGGACTTCGATTCTCGGCGTGCGTTCGAAGACGCGCATCACGGCGGCGGTGCTGGATGCGGCGCCGGAACTGGTGTCGGTGGGGGCGTTCTGCATTGGCGTGGACAAGATCGACCGTGCGGCCTCGAGCGATCGGGGGATTGGGGTGTTTAACGATCCGCATTCGAACAGCCGGTCGGTGGCCGAATTGGCGATGGGGGAGATCATTCTGCTGATGCGGCGGACGTTTGAGGCGAGCACGCGACTGCATGGCGGGGTGTGGAATAAATCGTCGGCGGGATCGCACGAAGTGCGCGGGTTGACGATGGGGATTGTGGGCTACGGGAAGATCGGGTCGCAGGTGTCGGATCTGGCCGAAGCGATGGGCATGCGGGTGGTGTTCCATGATGTGGCGCATGTGCTGGCCCGCGGAAATGCCCGGGCGGTGAGCTTCCGCGAATTGCTGGAAACTTCCGACGTGATCACTTTGCACGTCGATGGGAAGGTGCAGAACCAGGATTTGTTTGGGGAAGATGAGATCCGCGGAATGAAAGATGGAGCTTGCCTGATTAATTTGAGCCGCGGGTTTGTGGTGGATCATGAGGCGCTAGCCCGGCATTTGAAGAGCGGAAAGCTGGCAGGAGCGGCGGTGGATGTGTTTCCGCAGGAACCGGAGAGTGGCGGCGCGTTTTCAAGCCCGCTGCGAGGACTGCCGAATGTGATTCTGACTCCCCATATCGGCGGCAGCACGGAGGAGGCGCAGCAGAATATCGGCCAGTTTGTTTCGGCGCGGATGATCGATTATTTCAGGAGCGGGAATTCGCTGCTGAGCGTGAACCTGCCGCATTGTCATCTGGACTATGAGCCGGGATCGCACCGGCTGATGCACATCCACCACAATGTGCCGGGAATCTTGCGGGCGATTAACGACATTCTGGCGGATCGGGGGATCAATATCGATCGGCAAGTGCTGGATACTCGCGGGGCGCTTGGATACGCGATCTACGACATCAATCGGGATTGCGACGATCAGTTGCTGGCAAAACTGCGCGCCGTTCCGCAGACGATTCGGGTGCGGGTGCCGGGCGAAGCTCGGAGTTTAGAACAGCAAAGCTAGAGAAGCTTTCGCGGACAAAGCCTGCCCTGAGCGAAGTCGAAGGGAGTGTCTGCGCCACAGGGGACTATTTCGTCGCGGCACGTTTCAGGCGATCCTGGATGGCTTCCCACTCGGGCGCGCTGGGCGGGAGATCTACGGCGATCCAGTCGTAATTCCCGGCGTCTGCCTGGTGGAGAACTTCGTAGAGCACGGCTGCGTAATCGGCGGCGGATTGCGGCATCTTGTGGATGGTAATGTTGGGGCGGTTCGGCGGGTTCTGATACTGCAGGTAAATTCCTTGGCCCTGATCGGGCAGTTTCCCATTCGTCGCTAAATATAAAGTGGTGCGCGGGCTGTAGTGGCGTGGGTGCAGGCCCGGAGCGGGGTGCGGACCGGTGGCCGGGTCCACTGCGGTAGCGATTGGACCGATCAGCGATTCTATTTCGGTGCGCGGAATTCCTCCGGGCCGGAGCAGAATGGGTTGCGATCCGGCTTGCGTTCCGGCTAAAGACAGGACGGTGGATTCGATACCTACATTGCAGGGCCGCCGTTGAGGATGTAGTCGATTTCGCTGCCCAGGCTGCGGCGGACATGGTCGGCGGTGGTGGGGGAGAGTTCGGTGAAGCGGTTGGCGCTGGGTGCGGCGAGTGGAACGCCGGCGGCGCGGATGAGGGCAAGCGCAATCGGATGCGCGGGCATGCGGAGACCAACCGTGGAAAGGTTGGCGGTAACGATGGCGGGGATGCCCGGCTGCTTGTCGAGTTGTTCGTCGAGTTTCTTTTCAAGGACCAGGGTCAGCGGCCCGGGCCAGAATCGGCGGGCTAGGCGGTCAGCGTTTTCTGGCCAGTTCGCAACCAGTGACTCCGCCATTTCTATGGAAGCTACGTGGACGATGAGAGGGCTGGTGGGGGGTCTGCGTTTGACGGCGTAGATGCGGGCTACAGCTTCGGCGTCGAGGGCGTTGGCTCCGAGACCGTAGACGGTTTCGGTGGGGAAGGCGACGAGTCGGCCGGCGCGGAGGAGCCGGGCGGCGTGGTCGAGTTCGCCGGGATCGGCGGTTTGGGGCATAGATAAATGCAGATTGTAGATTGCAGAAGTCAGATTCCGGATTGCAGAAGCCCACGGCTCAACCTGCATCTTAGCGCGAATCCAAAGTTGCTATGACCACCGGCAGCCTGCCGACCTGCGTTCGGCTTGGACCGGCGAGGGCGCCCGTCCACACGCGAGCCGGGCGGGGACGCCCGGCTCTCCACCGGCACACTTGCGAATTACTTTTTCTTGTCGCCCTTCTTTTCTGGTTCGTCCACTACAAGGTTGTTGGTCACTGAGAATGCGCCAGGTACGCTGTTAGCCCGCATGCCGGCGACTGTCTTGTCCATCTGGCGGGCCACTGCGCCTTCGAGCGTGATGTTTCCGTTCTTGACGATGATGTGAATAGGCGGCACGGCACGCATCTGGTACTCGCTTAGCACGGGGTCGCCGTAGATGGCGCGGTAGGTCGCGCGGCGGATTTGGTCGTCGTTGGGGGAGTTGGGCAGGACCTCGAGGTTGTTGACGACTTTCTCGACACCTTCAATGTGCTTGACGGCGTTTTCGGCGTCGGACTTGAGCGTGGGACGCGAAACCTGGCCGAGCAGGGTCACGGTACCATCAGGGTCGACCTTGTAGGCGAAGTTGTCGAACACGCCGTAGTAAGGAAGCATCACGAGTTCATGACGGACTTCCTTGTAGATGCGATCGATGCTCTTCTGACTGAGCGCGCCAGCTGGTTGGTTGTTCTGGATGGCGGGACTGGCGAGGGCCGCCATCGAGAAAATCAGTGGGAGAGCAAGAACTGTGAGCAGTGATTTTTTCATTGGTTTGACCTCACGCAAAACTTCTTACAACATGATGAGAGCCCTGAAATTCTTCGCACTTTTCAGACGCTGGAAAGAGCCGAGAAGTTGCTTTTTCTTGCGCCGGGGAACGGCACTGCCAGCCCACTCTATGGCGAATCCAGAGTTGCTGTGGCCACAGGCAACTGCCGAGCTGCGCTCGGCTTGGACCCTTCGACTACGCTCAGGGCAGGCTCGCGAGGGCGCCCGTCCCTACGCGAGATCAGGCTGTTTTGGGCTTGCGACGCCGCTCTCGGAAGCCCTCGATCAGCAGATAAAGCACGGGGATAAAGAACAAGTTGAGGATCGTGCTCATGATCATGCCACCGAAAACGGTGGTGCCTACGGAGTGGCGGCCGTTCTCTCCGGCGCCGCTGGCGGTGACCAGAGGGACAACGCCGAGGATGAAGGCGAAGGAAGTCATGAGAATCGGGCGCAGGCGGATGCGGGCGGCTTCGACGGCCGCGTCGAGAATGGTCAGACCGCGGGCGCGCAACTGCTCGGCGAATTCCACGATCAAGATGGCGTTCTTGGAGGCGAGGCCTACGAGCATGACGAGTCCCACCTGGCAGTAAACGTCGTTCTGCTGGCCGCGGATCCATTGGGCGGAAAGCGCGCCGAGCAACGCCATGGGCACGGCGAGCAGAATAATGAAGGGGAGCACGAAACTTTCATACTGCGCCGACAGCGTCAGATAGACGACCAGCGTTCCGAGACCAAAGAGGATGAGCGTGGTCGATCCCGACGCCAGCTCTTCGAGTGAAATTCCCGACCATTCGTAGGTGTAGCCCTGGGGCAAAACTTTCGCGGAGAGCTGCTGCATGGCGACAATGGCCTGTCCGGAGCTGAAGCCGGGGGCAGCGGAGCCGTTGATTTCCGTCGAACGGAAAAGGTTGTAGTGACTGATCACCTGGGGCGCGGCGGTCTGGCTGATCCTGACTAAATTTTCGAGCGGGACCATGGCGCCGGAATCGGAACGAACGTAGTACTGCCCGATGTCCTGCGGATGCGAGCGGAATTGCTTGTCGGCTTGCACATAAACCCGATAAGAACGGTTATTGAAATCGAAGTCGTTGATGTAGGCCGAACCCATATAGACGCTGAGCGTGTCGGTGATCTGGCTGAGCGGGATGTGCAGGCTCTTGGCTTTTTCGCGACCGATGGTGATGACATACTGCGGATCGCTGGCGGTGTAGGTGGTGAAGAGTCCGGTGAGGTCTTTTTCCTTGCGCTCGCCGCCGGCGCGAGTGAGGTCGCGGGTGGTCTTGTCAAGATCTTGCAGCGTGTGACCGCCTTGATCGAGGAGTTCGTATTGGAATCCGCCGAACTGGCCGAGACCTTGCACGGCGGGCGGTTCGAAGGGGATGACGATGGCGCCGGAAATTCCGAAGAACGGACCGCGCAGCCGATTGATGATGGCGGTCGCGGTGTGCTCGCGGCCCTTGCGCTGCGAGTAGGGCCGGAGGGACAGGAAGACCAAGCCGGCGTTGGGCGCGCTGCCTCCGAAGCTGAAACCGGCGACGGAGAAGGTGTTCTCGATTTCAGGAAAACTCCTGGCGATGGTGTTCACCTGCTCGCCGATTTTTCGCGTGTATTCCAGCGAAGCTCCGGTGGGCGCCTGGATCGCGACGATGAGCCATCCCTGATCTTCGTTGGGAACGAAGGCTTGAGGCACGTGCCGGAAGACGAAGTAAGCGAGGCCGAGTCCGGCGACAAACAGGATCAGGGCGACGGCTTCGAAACGCAGAAAAGCGCGGAGGGCGCGAACGTAGCCGTTGGTAAGGGCGGCAAGGAAGCGGTCGACGCGCTTGAATAACCAACTCTTTTCGCCGTGCTCGCGGCCGAGCAGCAGCGCGGAGAGCGAGGGCGTAAGAGTAAGCGCGTTGAAGGCGGAGATCGTGATCGAGAAGGCGATAGTCAGCGCGAACTGGCGGAACAGAATGCCGGTTGTTCCGGGGAAGAAGCCGACGGGCACGAAGACGGCCACCAGCACCAGTGAAGTGGCGATGACGGCGCCGGTGACCTCCTTCATGGCGTCGGACGAAGCTTTGACCGGATCGGACTCGCCTTCCTGCAGATGGCGCTCGATGTTTTCGATGACGACGATGGCATCATCGACGACGAGGCCAGTGGCGAGCGTGATGCCGAACAGCGTCAGCGTGTTGATGGAGAAGCCGAGCAGCTTGACGAAAGCGAAAGTGCCGATGAGCGAGACTGGGATCGTGACTGCTGGAATGATGGTGGAGCGCCATTCTTCGAGGAAAATGAAGATGACAAGGATGACGAGGAAGATGGCCTGGCCGAGAGTCGAGACTACGTCGCGGATGGATTCGCCGACCGCGTCGGTGGTATCGAAGGCGAGCTCATACTTCATACCGGGCGGAAAGCGCTTGGCGAGGCGGTCGAGTTCGGCGATGCAGCGGCGGTCTACGTCGAGGGCATTGGCAGTGGAGAGCTGGGTGATGCCGATGCCAACGGATTCGTGCCCGCTGTAGTCCAGGTCGGAGCTGTAGTCTTCGGCGCCGAGTTCGGCGTGACCGACGTCGCGCAGGCGGACGAGAGTGCCATCGGCATTGCTCTTCAGGATGATGTCATCGAACTGAGTGGTTTCAGAGAGACGGCCGACGGCGCGGACGCTGATCTGGAATTGCTGGCCGGGCAGAGAGGGTTGGGAACCGACTTGTCCGGCGGCGACTTCAACGTTCTGCTCCTGGAGAGCGCTGACCACATCGTCGGCGGTAAGGGCGCGGCTGGCCATGCGCACGGGATCGAGCCACAGGCGCATGGAGTATTTGCGCTCGCCGAAGATGAAGACGTCGGCGACGCCGGGAACACGCTTCAGGCTGTCGCGGACGTAGACATCGAGGTAATTGCTCATGAAGAGCGTGGAGTAGCGGCCGTCGGGCGAAAAGACGGCGGCGCCGAAGACGAAGTTTTCGGAGGTCTTGGCGACGGTAACTCCGACTTGCTTGACCGCGGTGGGGAGACGTCCGGAAGCAGTGTTGACGCGGTTCTCGATGTCGACGGCGGCGAGGTCGGGATCGCGGTTGAGGTCGAAGGTCGCGGTGATCGAGCTGACGCCGTTGTTGTCGCTGGAGGAGGTGATGTACTTCATGCCTTCGGAGCCGTTGATCTGCTGCTCGAGTGGCGTGGTGACGGCGGACTCGACGGTCTGGGCGCTGGCTCCGGTATAGACGGCGGTGACACCGACCTGCGGCGGCGCGAGGTTGGGGAATTGCGCGATGGGAAGGGTAGGGATGCAGACGGCGCCGGCGAGAATAATGAGCAGGGCGCAGACGGTGGAGAACACGGGGCGATGAATAAAAAAATCGACCATTAGAAAAAGTGGCCAGTAGTCAGTGGACAGTGGCCAGTCTGTTGCGAGTGCTACTTGCTACTCAAAACGTGCTGGAACCGGTTTCGAAAAACTTCTTGGGGCTTTTAGCTGCTGCTTTCCTGCGGGACTACGGGTACGCCATCGATTAGAAACTGGGTACCGGAGACCACTACTTTGTCTCCCGGTTTTACGCCGTCGAGGACGACGTAGTCGTTGCCGACGATTTGGCCGATCTGGAGCGGCTTCTGGTGGACTACGTATCCACCTTTCTGGTCGGGCTCAGCGACGAAAGCGAAATAGAGGCCGCCGATTCGCGACACGGCTACGACCGGGACCACGGGCTTTTCCTGGCTACCCCAGACCACACGGGCGCGGATGGCCTGGGCGGTGCGCAGGCTGTCGTTCGAGTTTGCGATCGTCGCTTTGACGAGCACGGTTTGCGTCGTGGTGTCCACCTGCGGCGAGATGAACGTGACGCGACTGGTGGCGAGCAAACTTCCTGAAGCGTCGACGATCTGGACGGGAAGATTCATCTTCAGCTGGGCAGATTTCTCGATGGGAACATAGATGTAAGCTTCGAGGCTTCCGGGACGGTCGACGGTGCTGAGCGTGGTGGTGGTGACGACGCGGTCGCCAACGCGGACGGGAACATCACCGACGATGCCGGCACGCGGGGCGACTACCTGGTAGTAGTGCAACTGGACCTGCTGCTCGCTGACCTGAGCCTCGAGCGAGTGCAGTTGCGCTTGGGCAGCATCGATGGTTGCGCGCGCCTGGTCGAGATCCTGCTTGCTGACTACGCCGGCACTGGCAAGGCCGCTGACGCGCTCGTAATTCTGCTGCGCCCACTTGACCTGAGCAAGCTGGGCGGCGCGGGCGTCTTCTTGGCTCTTGACCGTGGCCTGCTGCTTGGCAGGATCGATCTGCACCATGGGAGCCCCGGAAGCGACGCGTTCGCCGGAGTGGACGAAGATCTGCGTGATGATGCCTTCGACCTGCGGCATGACCACGGCGGAGTCGCGGGATTTTAAGGTGGCGATGTAGTCGGTGGTGTCATCGACTTTTTGGGCCTTCGCCGTTTGGACTTTGACCGGCATGGCTTGCGGAGCGGCAGCCTTGGCTTCTTTGCCTTTGCCGCAGGCGGTAGCGAAAAGAAGTGCGGCAAGAAGGGCGCCGGGCAGAATCAGAGATGGCGTTTTTGCAAAGAATCGAGACATGTTGTTCTTAATAAAAGTAATTAACCTGCAAAAGAATTGCCAGGCACCTCTGGGGTTAGTCCCTGTCATCACACGGCTGATCTCCGGCACTGTGTTTCCGGGATGCGGCCAGTAAATACCAGAATACCAATAGATTCATGGCAAGGGGCAGGAAGGCTCCGAAGAATTTTCGATTCTGCTAAATTGTTGGGTCATGAAACCAAGCCGAAGTTTTGCGAGCGACAACAATGCGGTGGTGCATCCCGAGGTGCTGGAGGCGATACGGCGCGCTAACCAGGGGCATGTGGTGGGGTATGGGGATGATCCGCACACGGAATCGGCGGTGGGAAAATTCCGGGAGCAGTTTGGAGCCGATGTGGCGGTCTTCTTTGTGTTCAATGGGACGGCGGCGAATGTGCTGAGCTTGCAGGCGCTGACGCGGCCATTTCATGCGGTGCTGTGTCCGGAGTTGTCTCATATTTATACCGACGAATGTGGTGCGCCGGAAAAGTTTACGGGCTGCAAACTGGTGCCTCTGGCAGCGCCGGGCGGGAAGTTGACGGTGGAAACAGTGGCCCATGCGTATCACGGAATTGGAGACCAGCATCACGTGCAGCCACGGGTGATTTCGATTACGCAATCGACGGAGATGGGGACGGTGTACAAACCGGCAGAAGTCGAGGCGCTGGCGCGGTTTGCCCACGAGCGCAAGATGTTCTTGCACGTGGATGGGGCGCGGATTGCGAACGCCGTGGCGGCGCAGCGACCGTCATTATCCTTGCGGCAGGCGACGCGCGATTTGGGAGTGGATGTGCTTTCGTTTGGCGGGACGAAGAACGGGTTGATGGGCGTGGAGGCGGTAGTGTTCTTTCGTCCGGAACTGGCCGAGGATTTTTTATTTGTGCGCAAGCAGGGGATGCAGCTGGCATCGAAGATGCGCTACATGTCGGTGCAGATGGAGGCACTGCTGACCGACGATCTTTGGCGGCGGAATGCGGAGCACGCGAACCGGATGGCGCGACTGCTGGAACAGGAAGTGAAGAAAATTCCGCGCGTCAAGATTGTGTGTCCGGTGGAGGCGAACGGCGTGTTTGCGCAAATTCCTCGGGAGGCGATTAAGAAGATACAGGAGCGGTACTTCTTCTATGTGTGGAGCGAAGAGGAGTCGGTGGTGCGGTGGATGTGCTCGTTCGACACGACCGAGGAGGACGTCCGGGAGTTTACGAAGTTTGTGGTGGCAGTGGTGGGGGACCTCCCGAACTGAAAGAATGCGTTGCGACAGCCGCCCCCCAGGCGTCCCCGCTGATACCATACCCCTCGTGCCCCCGCTGCTTGACGTCCGCGACCTGACCATCGAGTTCCCGCAGTCCCGTGGAGGGCGGACAATCCTGCCCGCAGAGCAGCCGAGGGCTTCTGCACCCGTGGCCGCCGTTCGCAGCCTTTGGTTCTCCATCGCCCCCGGCGAAGTGCTCGGGCTGGTCGGCGAATCCGGCTCTGGAAAATCCATCACCGCGCTCGCCATAATGGGCCTGCTCCCGCCCGCTGCCATCGTCAAGGGCGAAATCACTTTTCAGAACGGCGACGGCGTCCCCACGCACCTGACCAACCTGCCCCCCGATCAACTGCGCCAACTTCGCGGCTCGCGCATCGCCATGATCTTCCAGGAGCCCATGACCGCCCTCAACCCAGTCATGCGTGTCGGCGACCAGATCGCCGAAGCCGTCCTCGCTCACCACCGCGTCTCCAAATCGGGAGCATGGGGCCGAGCTGTCGAAGGTATGCGCGACGTTGCCATCCCCGACCCCGAGCAGCGCGCCCGCAGCTATCCGCACCAGCTCTCCGGAGGCATGCGCCAACGCGTCATGATCGCCATGGCCATCGTCAACCGTCCGCAACTGCTCATCGCCGACGAGCCCACCACCGCGCTCGATGTCACCATCCAGCAGCAAATCCTGGACCTGCTCAACGACCTCCGCGACAAATTCGGATTGGCGATGCTCTTCATCTCGCACGACCTCGCCGTCGTCTCGCACGTGGCCGATCGCGTCGCCGTCATGTACGCCGGCAACCTGGTCGAGCTCGGCGCCAAGGCCGGCATTTTCCACGCGCCCGCTCATCCCTACACCCAAGGCCTGCTGCGCGCGATTCCTACTCTCTCGACCGACCGCGCTCTTCCACTCTCGACCATCGAGGGCACGGTCCCGACTATCGCCCAACTTCCTCCGGGATGCCCCTTCGAACCCCGCTGCCCGCACCGCATCCCGGCCTGCGCCGTCGAGCTCCCGCCGCTCATTGAAGTCAGCCCCGAACACTGGGCCCGCTGCCCAGTCGTGAATCCGTCCCGAATCTGATGCCAGGGGTAGATGCGAGCTGCGCGCTTCGAGCTTCTAGACGTAAATGCCTTTAAGCTTGGGAGGCACGTCCTTCAGGGGCTAAAGCCCGCATTCTTCCAGGCCCTGAACGGCACGGCTGAAGCCGTGCCCTACCCAAAACCGATTTGTGAAACCAGCCCTAGCGACCTGCCTGCTCGAAGCTCGCGGCTCGTAGCTCGCAGCTAAATCGGGAAAACTGCGGATTCTTCGCCGCCGCCCCTCGCCTCGTCCTTTCCCCTGCAGAAAAGCTATAATCCTCCCTTTGCCGTGCGTATCCTTCTTCTCAGCGACATTCACAGCAACCTCGAAGCGCTGGATGCCTGTCTGGCCGCCGCTCCCGCCCACGACCTCGTCGTCAATCTCGGCGACACCGTCGGCTACGGCGGCAATCCCAATGAAGTCATTGCCCGCGCGCAATCTCTCGGACGAGTCTTCGTCCGCGGCAATCACGACAAAGCCGTCTGCGGTCTCATGACCCTTGACGACTTCAACCCCGTCGCCGGCCTCGCCACGCTCTGGACGCGCGACCAGCTCACCCCCGAAAATCTCGAATGGCTCCGCGCGCTCCCCCAGGGTCCCATCCACCTCGACGAACTCCCCGGCATCCAGTTCGTCCACGGCTCCCCTATCGACGAGGATGAATACGTGGTCAGCGTCAGCGACGCTATCGCACCGCTCATCACCATTCCCGTTCCCATAACATTCTTCGGACACACTCACTTCCAGGGCGGTTTCGCGCTCCAGGGCGAGATCAGCGAAGGCTATCGTCCCGGATATCGCACCGTAGGCCAGCCCGAGTCGTCCGACTGGCCCCTCAGCAAAGATCGCCGCTATCTCATCAACCCCGGCTCCGTCGGCCAGCCCCGCGATGGCGACTGGCGCTCCGCCTTCGCCATGTTCGACTCCGAAGCCTGGATCGTGACTTTCTATCGCGTCCCCTACAACCTTCGCGCAGCCCAGGAAAAAATCCTCGCCGCCAACCTGCCGCAGCGCTTGGCCACAAGGCTTGCCACCGGACGATAGCTATTGTGTCAACTGGGGATTGTTTGAGCAGGTAAACAGCGGCAACTGCGTATGGCTGGCAACTGCTAGAATCTCTCTTCGCTAATATTGTTGGCTCATCTTGTTCTGAGGCTTTCCTCATGTCTAAAATCCAGCGCGCCATTCTTAGCGTCACCGACAAATCCGGACTGGTAGATTTCGCCCGCAAACTCGCCGCGTTGGGCGTGGAACTGGTTTCGACCGGAGGCACGGCCAAGCTGCTGCGCGATTCCGGCATCGCGGTGAAAGATATTTCCGAGCTGACCGGCTTCCCTGAAATGCTTGATGGGCGCGTCAAGACGCTGCATCCGAAGGTTCACGGGGGGATCCTGCATCGGCGTGAAGACAGCGGCCATCGCGCGGCGGTTGCCGAGCATGGCATCCCGGCCATCGACATGGTTGTGGTCAACCTGTACGCCTTCGAAAAAACCGCCGCCAAGCCGGGCGTGCACTTTGAAGAGTTGATTGAAAACATCGATATCGGTGGGCCGTCGATGATCCGCTCGGCGGCGAAGAATTTTCAGGATGTCGCGGTCGTGACTTCGCCCGCCGATTACGGCGCGATCGGCGAGGAGATGGCGCGCTCGGGCGGCGCGTTGTCCAGGGAAACGAAGTGGCGGCTGGCGCAGAAAGCGTTTGCGACGACCGCAGCTTACGATTCCGCCATCGCCTCGACGCTCGAGCGTGTGGGCGGCGACTTCGAGTTGCACGCAGCCGAAGGCTTTCCGCAAAATCTGCGGCTGTCTTTTCAGAAGGTGATGGACTTGCGCTATGGAGAGAATCCGCACCAGAAGGCCGCGATGTACGCGGACGGTTCGGGCGCGGGCGTGGCGCACGCGCGTCAGGTGCAGGGCAAAGAGCTTTCCTATAACAACATTGTCGACCTGCAAGCCGCGTGGGATCTGGCGCAGGATTTTGACGAGCCGGTCTGCGCCATTATCAAACACACAAATCCCTGCGGAACCGCGACCGGGAAGACGCTCGCCGAGGCTTACGTGCGGGCGCTGGAATGCGATCCGGTCTCGGCGTATGGCGGAGTGATCGGAGTGAACCGCACGGTGGATGCGGCGGCCGCTAGCGAGATGGCCAAGCTCTTTCTGGAAGTCATCGCCGCGCCCGCGTTCGATGAAGGCGCTAAAGCAGCTTTTGCCGCGAAGAAGAATCTGCGGCTGGTCGAAGTTCCTGCCGGGCGGCAAAACTGGGTTCTGAAAAACATTTCTGGGGGCCTGCTCGTCCAGGATGCCGATCTTCACAAGCTGGCCGAAGCCGATCTGAAGGTTGTTACCAAGCGGCCGCCGACGCCGGAAGAAAAGCGGGCGCTGCTTTTCGCGTGGAAGGTCTGCAAGCACGTGAAGTCGAACGCCATTCTTTATGCCCGCGATGGGCAGACGGTGGGCGTCGGCGCCGGACAAATGAGCCGCGTCGATTCGTGCAAGCTGGGCGCCATGAAGGCGCAGTTGCCCCTGAAGGGTACGGTGGCCGCCTCCGATGCCTTCTTCCCTTTCCCGGACGGCGTTGAGGAAATCGCCAAAGCGGGGGCGACCGCGATCATTCAGCCCGGAGGCTCGGTGCGCGACCAGGAGGTCATCGGAGCCGCTGACCGTCTCGGCTTGGCTATGATCTTCACCGGGGTGCGGCATTTCAGACATTAGAAGTGGTCCCACACAAGGCGTGGCGTCTGGCCCTCAGGGGCTAAAGCCCGCATTCTTTGCGGCTCTGAGCGGCACGGTTGAAGCCGTGCCCTTCCCAAAACCTTCCCAGAATTATTTGCGAAAACAGGTGTTGTCTCTGACATTAGTCGTCCAAAGCCCGTGTACTTCCGGCTTTAGTCGTATCCTGCGCTTTCTCGCTGCCGAAAGGCCGGCTGAGGGTAGAATAAGAAAATACGGATGGTCGCGAATCAGCATCCAATGGGAGATGTGGGCTGCAATTTGCAGGTTGCAGGATTTTTCATGAAAAAACGGTTGTGGATTATTAGCGTCGTTCTTACGGGATCTTTTTTACTCGCCCAGAATTTACTGGCCCAGAACCAGCCCGCTCGCGCCGCGGATTCCCCGGCTGCTGGCTCGCAGTCCGCCACCAAGGGCAAGACGCCCGACCGCGCCGCCGCCTATTACCACTTCGCCCTCGCGCACATGTACGAGGAACAAGTGGCCACTTACGGCCGCAGCGAGTTGGCGAACAAGGCCATTGAGGAATACCGCGCCGCTATTGATGCGGACCCGACTTCCGCGTACCTGACCTCCGGCCTCGCCGAGCTCTATGCCAAGACCGGGCGCATTCGCGACGCCGTCGTCGAGGCGCAAGACATCATCAAGCGCAATCCCAACAATCTGGAAGCCCGCCGCCTGCTCGGAAGGATCTATCTGCGCTCGCTCGGCGATATGCAGGCCGGCAGCGGTTCGGAGAGCATTCTGAAATTGGCGATCGAGCAGTATGAGCAGATCGTCCGCCTGCAACCCGACAGCATGGACGACCACCTGCTGCTCGGACGACTGTATCGCTTGAACAACGATCTGCAAAAAGCGGAGAACGAATTCAAGACCGCGGTGAAGCTCCAGCCGGACTCGGAAGAAGCGGTCACTACTCTGGCCTATCTCTATAACGAATTGGGCGACACGACTCGCGCCACTCAAGTGCTCAGTTCGGTACCGAACACGGAGCGCTCGGCTAAGCTCTACTCGGCGCTCGGTTACACCTACGAGCAGCAAAAGCAATATAAGGACGCCATCGAGGCGTATCGGCACGCGATCGAACTGGACCGCGACAATCTGGACGCCATTCGCGGCCTTGCTCAGAACCTGCTGAACGATGGCCAGGCCGATGCCGCTCTCGAACAATACAAAGTAATCGCGGACGCGAATCCGGAAGATGCGCAAACCTACGTTCGCATCGCGGAAATCTACCGCAAGCAGGGCAAGTTCGATCTCGCGCTCGACAATCTGAAAAAAGCCGAGTCCATGGTGCAGGACTCGGTCGAAGTTCCATACAACATCGCCGCCATCTACCAGGCGCAGGGCCGTTACGACGAAGCCATTCCGATCATGCGCGACCTGCTGAAGAAATCAGAGAAGCCCGACGGCAAGTACTCGAACGGTGAGCGGAGCAATCGGGCGGTGTTTCTCGAGAGGCTGGGCACGATCTACCGCGAGCAGGGGAACAATCAGGCCGCCAACGAGACCTTCCGCCAGATCGTCGCCCTGGGCGGCGATGAGAACATCGAGCGCGGCTATCAGCAAATCATCGATACCTGGCGCGAAGCCAAGGAATGGCAGAAGGCTACCGACGCCGCCAAGGAAGCGGTGCAGAAGCTGCCCAGCAGCCGCGATCTGAAGATGGTGCTGGCGGCGCAGCAGGCCGACATGGGCGACGCCGACAAGGCGCTCAAAGATGTCCGCGCGATGTTGAAGGGCAACGCCAACTCCGATGACCGCCAGGTTTATATCACCTTGGCACAGATGTACACGCGGCTGCGCCGGTTCAGCGATGCCGAGCAGGCGCTCGATAAGGCCGAGCAGCTATCGAGCAAGTCGGACGACAAGGAGTATGTGTGGTTTCTCCGTGGCTCGACTTTTGAGCGTGAGAAGCGTTACGCCGAAGCGGAAGAACAGTTCAAGAAGGTGCTGGCCAGCGATCCGGAGCATGCTTCGGCGCTGAATTATCTGGGCTACATGCTGGCCGACCAGAACATGAAGCTCGAAGAAGCGCTCGGATACATCAAGCGGGCGGTGGATCTCGATCCCGCCAACGGCGCCTATCTCGATTCCCTCGGCTGGGCTTACTTCCGCTTGGGAAAATTTGAATTGGCGGAAGACAACCTGCTGAAGGCTTCGCAGAAAATCAATACCGATCCTACCGTCCACGACCATCTGGGCGATCTGTACCAGAAAACCGGACGCCTGAAGCTGGCCGCGACCAACTGGGAGCGCGCACTCACCGAGTGGAACCGCACCATTGCCGCGGAAGTCGATCCGGCGGACGTGGCGCGGGTGCAGAAGAAGCTCGATTCCGCGAAGATGAGGCTGGCCAAGGAAGAGGGCGCGAAGCAGTAGAGGGAATGGCGACACCCTTCATAAATTGTCATCTTGAGCGAAGCGAGGGATCTGCAGTTTGTCGCGAAATGCAGATCCCTCGCTTCGCTCGGGATGACAAAGTCTGGGGGATTGAGAGTAGAAGAGCGGGTTCTCGCTTTTGCCACGGGATGCTACTCAAACACTGCTAAACTCTTTTCATGCTCGCCGACTATGCGGTCCGCGTGGAGCAGTCCCGCGGACGCCGCCATCCCGAGCCGCCGCATCCCTACCGCAACGACTTTCAACGCGACCGCGATCGTGTCGTCCATGCTCGCGCCTTTCGCCGCCTGGAAGCGAAGACGCAGGTTTTCACCCGCCGTTACTCCGACCACTTCCGCAACCGGCTGACCCACACCATTGAGGTCGCGCAGATCTCGCGCACCATCGCCGCGCAACTTGGACTGAACGCCGATCTGGTGGAGGCGCTCGCCCTGGTTCACGACCTCGGCCACCCTCCTTTCGGCCACTCCGGAGAAAAAGCGCTCGACACCGCCATGGGACAACACGGGTTATCGTTCGATCACAACCTGCACGCGCTCCGCATTGTCGAAGACTTCGAGATCCGCTACGCTTCTTTCCGCGGATTGAATCTTACTTTCGAAGTCCGCGAGGGCATTATCAAGCACTCGCGCGATTACAGCGCCAAAGACCACCCCGAACTCGCCGAGTATCTGCTCGATCAGCGCCCGCCGCTCGAAGCGCAGCTCATCGACCTGACCGACGAGATTGCCTACAACACCGCCGATTTAGACGATGGCTACGAAGCCCGGTTGCTAACGGTCGACCAGATTGCGGACAGCGTGGGTCTTTTCACGCGCCATTACAGCGAGGCAAAAAGCCTTTACCCTAACGCTGCCGAGAAGCTGGTCTTCAACGAGGCACTGAAAAGCATTTTTGACGGATTTGTCGGAGACCTGATTACGAACACGGCGGAACGTGTGCGAGCGGCAGGTGTGCATTCTCTGGAAGATGTCCGCCGACAGGCCGAGCGGCTAGCCGCCTTCAGCCCGCCCGTCGAAGCCGAGCGCCGGCGGCTGAAAGACTTTCTCTACGAAAATCTTTACTACAGCCCGGCGCTGGCGGCAGAGAAGGAAGACGCCGAGCGCATCACCGGAGAGCTCTTCGCCCACTGGATGGAGGAACCCGACGACCTGCCGCGCAACTACCGCGAAAAATCCGCCCAGGAGCCGCTGCCCCGCGTCATCTGCGACTACATCGCCGGCATGACCGACCCGTTTATCTACCAGCAGTATGAGAAGTATTGCGGCAACGATCGGTGATTTTTCACCACAGGGGAAATCTGGAAGAATTCGCGGGGAAGGAGTTACTTATTCCAAGTCACCCGGTAGATCACGCTCCCCCGCATCATCACTCAAGTACATCGACCCGTCTCCACCGAATACAATTCCCACCGGACGCCCCATCCACCGATCTTTCTTCGTTTTGCCCGGCGCCAGCCAGCCGGTGATGAAATCTTCCGTACCGCCCTGCGGCTGGCCTTTGTCGTCGAGGTTCACGCGCACTACTTTGTATCCGGTCGGAACGCCGCGATTCCACGATCCATGAAATGCGACGAAGATTGTTCATCCTTTTCAAGGGCTCCGCTTTCCAATGACTCCGCGGAAGAAAACCCGTGCAACGCAGTTTTTATATCAGTTCCCGCCAAAATTACCGTCAGGCGCGGTGCGCTGCAAGGGAACGATAAGGTACAATATGTATGAAAAGAAAGCACTTGCATTCCACGCCCGGCACCTGGGCATTTGGCACGCAAACTGTTTATACAAATGCAGGCCCGTGATAGGGGCCGGCTTTTTGAGGCAAGCTTTTGAGGCATCCGTGGCGTCGGCGCGTGCCTTCCGAAGTTTACGGGATCCGTTATTGAAACGACGCAATCAAAATCGCGCCGGAAGGCGCCCGGAGTGGATACCCCACTCCCCACTTGGAGGAAGTTTAAAATGAAAAACCGTACCCTCTTCGCTCTGCTGCTAACCGTAATTCTGGCCGTGCCAGTTTTCGCGCAGCAGACTTCCACTGCCCCGAACCAGCCTACGACAACTCAGCCTGCGGCCCAGACGGCCACCAAGGCCGACAGCGCCACCGGCAAAGATCCTTTGCAACCGGAGACTCGCGAAGGCTTTTGGGGCCGCATGAACCCGTTCGCTCGCAAGAAATACATCGCGCGGCAGACGCAGCCGATCCGCGACCGCATCAACGAACTCGATGAGCTGACTGCCTCCAACACCAGGGCGATCAAGGATACCGATGCGCGCGCGCAGCAGGGAATTCAGCTCGCTTCGGCCAAGGCCAACGAGGCCGATCAACATGCCATCGAGGCCGGCAACAAGGCGCAGGCCGCGCAGCAGACCGCGCAACAGGCTCACACCCGTCTGAACACGGTCGAGCAGGTGGTCACCAACATCGATCAGTACCAGCCCACGACCCAAACCGAAATCCTTTTCAAGCCCGGACAGACGGTGCTAAGCCAGAACGCCAAGAACGCTCTCGATGAAATGGCCACCCCGCTGAAGAGCCAGCGTGGCTATGTCGTCGAAGTCCAGGGCTTCTCGTCGGGTCATGGACAGGTGGCGATTTCCAACTCGCAGAAGATGGCCGAGTCGGTTGTCCGCTATCTGGTGCTGAACCACGACATTCCGGTCTACCGGATTTACCTCGTCGGCATGGGTAATGCACCGACCCCGGCTTCGGCCAGCGATGCCAAGCCGAAGCGCATCACGGGTGGTCGCGTTGAAATCAGCCTCCTGAAGAACAATCTGGAACAGCTTGCTTCGACGAGCACCACCCCGGCGACGACTCAGGATCAGCAGCAGCCAAAGTAGCAGTACCTTCCCCTGGAAAGCCTCCCGTGAAAACGGGAGGCTTTTTTATGCGCAATTCGCCTGAGTTCGGTAGTGGTCTAATTCGGTGTTGCTGAGCCATGAGCTTCGACCCGCAAGCTTCGAGCGAACCGGTTGCCCCGCAGCTCGTAGCTCGTGGCTCGTAGCCTATTTACTCGGCAACACCGAATTAGCCCACTACCCTGAGTTCCATATTCAGACATCAGTCAAACATCGTGCTATCCTCCAACGCGTCATGGAAACTCTGTTCTACCTTCGCACGCCTTCGCCCGTCGGCCCACTCTTCCTCGCCGCTTCCACCAAAGGCTTGGTGCGACTCGAATTCGAAGCTCGCATGCAGAAACTAAATCCCAGTACGACTCAGCTGCATGAGTCCAAACCAGCCCTTGCGCCCTATCTCCGCGAACTCAACGATTACTTCGCGGGTGAGCGTCGCGAGTTCTCCTTCCCGCTTGATCTTCGCGGGACCGAGTTCCAACTTGTGTGCTGGCACGCGCTGCTCGAAATTCCATATGGCGAGACCCGCAGCTACCGCGACATCGCTCAAGCCATTGGGCACCCGCACGCCTACCGGGCCGTCGGCATGTCGAACAACCGGAATCCAGTCGCCATCGTCGTCCCCTGCCACCGGGTGATCGCATCGAGCGGCTCACTTTGCGGTTACGGCGGCGGTCTCGACATCAAACGCAAGTTGCTTGAGCTTGAGCAAGCCGGTCTTCATTCTTGTCTTCCGCTGGGAATCGGCGCATAACCTGACATCCGGCGAGATTCCTGTACACTAGCCGCCATGTTCAGCGGTCTCTTCTTCCTGTTCCTGCTGAAGCATTCTTCATCGTGAACGCTATCGTGAACGCCCCAAGCTCATCCACGACTTCCACCGTCCGCAAGGCGAGCCTTTTCTATTTCGTCTTCGTGATGTTCTCCTACACCACCGGAGGCCCCTTCGGACTCGAAGCTATGGTCCCGACCAGCGGCCCCGGCATGAGCCTGCTCTATCTTCTGTTCGTCCCGTTGTTCTGGTGCATCCCGGTATCACTCGTCTCCGCTGAACTCACCACTGCCATGCCCGTCGAAGGCGGCTTCTATCGCTGGAGCCGCGCCGCCTTCGGGGATTTCTGGGGATTCCTCGCCGGATGGTGGAACTGGTCCGCCTCATTCCTTCTCGGCGGCTCCTACGCCGTGCTCTTCACCGACTACCTGTCTTTCTACTTCCCGCAGATCGTCGGCTGGAAACACTGGCTCGTTTCCTTCGCTCTGATCGCCCTCATCACGTGGGTCAACATTCGCGGCATTCAGATGGTCGGCAAAGCCGCCACTGTTTTTGAAGTCTTCATTTTTATTCCCATCATTGCCATGATCGCCCTCGGCCTCGCGAAGTGGCATCACAATCCGTTTGTGCCGCTGGTGCCGCCGAACCAGCCTTTTTCTAAAGTTTTCGGAGTGGGCCTCGCCCTGGGCCTTTGGCTCTACTCCGGATACGAGCAACTTTCCACCGTGGCCGAGGAAGTCGAGAATCCGCAGCGCAGCTATCCGCGAGCGCTCGCCCTAGTCGTTCCGCTTTCCATAGCGACTTACTTCCTGCCCACGTTTGCCGCCCTGGCCGCGCTCGGCAACTGGCAACAGTGGAAAGACGGATACTTCTCCACCGCCGCTCTGCTCATCGGTGGCCCCTGGCTCGGCAATCTGATGACGATCGCCGCCATGGTCGCCAACGTGGCGCTGCTCAACAGCACCGTGCTCACCACCACCCGCATGCCCTTCGCGCTCGCCGAAGACGGATACCTGCCGCCGTTTCTCACGCGCCGGCATCCGCGCTACGGCACGCCCTGGATCGCGATCCTGATCTCCGCCGCGATCTACGCATCACTGGCGCTGCACTCGCTCGGCGACTTGATCAGCATCTATGTCTGGCTGCGGGCCGCCACCACCGTGCTGACCGTCCTCTCCGCCTGGGGACTGCGCCGCAAACGCCCCGACTTGCCGCGAGCCTTCCGCATCCCCGGCGGCAACCTCGGATTCATCTACGTGATCGCCATGCCGCTCGCCATGACTTATGTCGTCCTGCGTTACAGCGTTCCGATCGCCCTGCGCTGGGGACCGTGGGCGCTGGCAGCGGGCCCGGTTGTTTATTTTGTGGTGAAATGGTTCGCAAAGCGCGCTGAGCAGGCGGCGGCCAAAGCAGGGTAGGAGCCCGTGGTAAAAACCGGGCGTGGAGCGCCGGCGACACCTCTCATGGATTGTCATCCCGAGCGAAGCGAGGGATCTGCATTTTGCGGCGAACTGCAGATCCCTCGCTTCGCTCGGGATGACAAAGTCAGGCTAATGCCAGGTTCGTATCAGGGTATCGCTTCAGCGATACCGCAAGCGATCGGCGGAATCTGCGCCTTCAGGCGCTGCGTCCGTCATTTCGGTCGAGCGAGGATCATATGCCCTTTACCATTAGCGAACTCAGCCGAAAAATTTGCGACCGCTCAATCTCTCCCGTCGAGCTCACTCACGATTGCCTCGATCGCATCGAAAAGCTCAACCCGACGCTCAACGCCTTCATCACGGTCACCGCCGAATCCGCTCTCGACCGAGCCCGTCTCGCTGAGCACGAAATCTTCCGCGGAACTTATCTAGGCCCCCTTCACGGCATTCCCATCGGGCTCAAAGACATTATCGATGTCGCAGGAGTCCGTACCACCGCCGCCAGCGCGCTGTTCAAAGATCGCGTCCCCACCGAAGATGCCCAGGTCGTCCGCCGTTTGCGCGGCGGAGGCGCGATCATTCTAGGCAAGCAGAACCTCCACGAATTCGCCTACGGCGGCAGTTCGATGATTAGTTTTTTCGGAGAGGTCCACAATCCATGGGACCCAACGCGTATCGCTGGTGGATCTTCGGGAGGCTCCGCCGCCAGCGTCGCCGCTGGTCTAGGATTCGCCGCCGTCGGCACCGACACCGCCGGTTCCATCCGCCTGCCTGCTGCCTACTGCGGTGTCGTCGGAGTGAAGCCGACCTACGGTCGCGTCAGCACCCGCGGAGTCGTGCCGTTGTCATCGTCCTATGATCACGTCGGCACGCTCACCACCTCAGTCTATGACGCGGCCTTGATGCTGCAGGTGCTGTCGGACTACGACTCACCGAATCCCTGCGCTGACAAACCGGTGCCGAGCCTCGTCTCCGCGTTCGACGAACCTCCAGAGAAATTGCGTGTCGGGGTGCCACGGGCGTTTTTCTTCGACGATCTTCATCCCGAGATTGCCGACGCAATCGAAAAAGCGATCCAGATCTTCGCCGGCCTCCCGACCGAGATTCGCGACATCAAACTCGAGGTTCCGACCGACCGCACGCTGGCGAGCGCCGAAGCCTATGCTTATCACAAGGAATTCGTCGATCGCTCACCGCAGCTTTACCAGCCCGCTACGCTGACGCGCATCCAATCTGGAGCCAACATTTCCGCACCCGATGCTCTCCGTGCCAGCCGCGACCTCCAGGCCAGCCGTCATGCCATCCAGGATATATTCCATGAGGTGGACGTGCTGCTAACGCCCACCGTTCCGATTCCGCCGCCCGTGATCGCCGACCTCCGCGAGCATCCCGACAACCTGCGTTCGCAAGAGTTGATCATGCTTAGGAACACGCGCCCCTTCAACGTTTGGGGAATTCCCACGGTTTCCCTTCCCTGCGGATTCACAAAGGATGGCTTGCCGATCGGCCTGCAACTGGCCGCCGCTCCCTGGCATGGGATCGTCCTGCTGCAGGCGGCAAATGCCTACGAGCAAGCGACAGGCTGGCACAAGGAGAGGCCATCGTTGGCGAACTTCTAATTAGAAAAACTGGGGTGAGTTCAAGAGGCGGTAAGTGTGGCTTTTTTTATCTTTCGTCCAAGCCGCAAAGTCAGCGTGACGCCGGCGCGAGCTTTGATTACCGGCAAAGTCGTCTTCACTCCATCCACGCTTACCGCGCCCTCTTTGATCTTCCGATCCGCTTCGCTCGTCGACGCTGCAAAGCCGATTTTGACGAGAACTTTTGCCAGCCGCGCGCCATCGCCCTCGCGATTCGCAACCTCGGCAAAAGGGACTGATACCGTTTCGATTTCCTCTGGCGTCTCATCTTTCTGAAACTGTTTCGCCCAATCTTCCGCCGCTTTCGCCGCCGCCTTCGCCGAGTGAAAGTCCGCCACAATCGACCTTGCCAGCTCTTTCTTCAGCGCCATCGGATGCGCCTTCCCGCTTGCTGCATCCGCTTTCATTTGCGCGATGGCATCCATCCGCACATCCGTCAGCAGCTCGTAATAGCGCCACATCATCTCGTCGGAAATCGACATTATCTTGCCGTACATCTCAAGCGGAGGCTCGTGAATTCCAATCGCGTTCCCCAGCGACTTCGACATCTTGTTGACGCCGTCGAGGCCTTCGAGGATCGGCGTTGTCAGCACCACCTGCGACTCCTGCCCATACGCTCGCTGCAACTCACGCCCCACCAGCAGATTGAACCTCTGGTCGGTGCCGCCCAGTTCCACGTCGGCTTCGAGCGCGACTGAATCGTATCCCTGCGCCAGCGGATACAACAGCTCATGCATGGCAATCGGCTTCTCGTCATGGAAGCGTTTGTGGAAGTCCTCGCGCTCGAGCATCTGCGAGACCGTGTACTTCGCCGTCAGCCGGATGAAATCCTCGGCCGAGAACTTCGAGAACCACCGGCTGTTGAAGTTCACCACGGTTTTTTCCGGGCTGAGAATCCTGAAAACCTGCGCCTTGTAGGTCTCGGCGTTCTCCGCAATCTGCTCGCGCGACAGCGGAGGCCGCGTCGCCGAGCGCCCCGTCGGATCGCCGATCATCCCGGTGAAATCGCCGATGAGGAAGATGACCGTGTGTCCGAGATCCTGAAAATGTTTCAGCTTGCGCAGCAGGACCGTGTGCCCCAGGTGCAGATCGGGCGCGGTCGGATCAAAACCCGCCTTCACGCGGAGCGGCTTGCCCGAAGCGAGCGAGCGTTCGAGCTTGGCGCGCAGTTCGGATTCCTTGACGATCTCAGCCGCGCCCTTCTTGATATATGCCAGTTGTTCGTCAACCGGTGGAAAGTTAGGCATGTCGTAGTGATTATAGCGATCTAGCTGCGAGCTGCGAGCTGCGAGCTGCGAGCTGCGAGCCATGAGCTTCGAGCTACGAGCCAGAGCACGAACGTCGGGGCTGGTTTGCTCGCGGCTCGAAGCCCGAAGCTAGCCGCGCCGATAAAAGCTCAGCGCTGCTTCTCCCTGCACCAGTTTCCGATATCGCCGCAATTCGCCAAACACCTCTCCCGGATCAAACCTCTTCTCATGCTCCGCGATCACCACGCTCCGCTCGCGCAACAATTTCGATTCCGCCAGAGCCACCAGCGTCTTCGTGTACTCGTCCTGCATCGGGTAGGGCGGATCCAGAAACACGAAATCGGCAACGCTCCCCGCCGCCTCCAATTGCCGCAAGGCTTTTCCGGCCTCGACCTTCACGATCTGGAACCCGCTCGCAATCCCCAACGACTTCAGGTTCCCGGCAATCAACTCCGCCGCTGCTTTGGACGACTCGACGAAGTACACCATCCGCGCGCCGCGGCTCAGCGCCTCAATACCCACCGCGCCTGTCCCCGCATACAAATCGAGCCATGTCGACTCTGCCAGTGCAGCCGGATCGCCCGCGCACAGCACATTGAACAGCGTCTCTCGCAGCCGGTCCGCCGTCGGACGGATTTCGAGCCCGGGCAACGACCGCAACGTCCGGCGCCGGTACTGTCCCGCAATCACTCTCATAGGCTCGTGCTCATAGGCTCGTGTTTCTTCCAGCCCAGCCCTTCCGATTTGCCTTTTCGCATCTCCGCGGCATCAATCGGTGTCTAAGTAGATAGAATACTGGTAGGCATGTCGATGCGCAGTTGGTCCATCCCGGTCGGACGTCTCTTCGGAATCGAAATTCGCATTCACCTGACGTTTTTCTTCCTGCTCGTCTTCGTGTGGGGCCTCGAAAAGGGAACTCAGGACAGCACCGCGGCTCTCCGCGGTCTGGGCCTGGTCGGAATCATTTTCGGCAGCGTGATCCTGCACGAATTAGGTCACGCTCTGGTGGCCCGCGGCTCGGGCATGCCGGCGAAGGGCATCATCCTGCTGCCGATCGGCGGAATCACCATCCTGGACGAGGCGCACGTCATTCCGGACCCGATTAACGCCTGGAAGCGTGACATCCGAATCGCGGTTGCCGGGCCGTTGGTAAATCTTTTCATCGCCGGTTTATCCGCACTCATTTTGCTCGCGGCTATGCCAGGCATTTCGCTGACCGCGAGGCCGCTTCTCCATTCGAGCGCCCTGTTGCGGAGCATCGTGTGGTCGAACCTCTACCTCGGCTTGTTCAACCTGTTGCCGGCTTATCCCATGGATGGCGGGCGCGTTTTGCGCGCTGTGTTTTCGCGCCGCGTCGACATGGTTCGAGCGACCCAGCGCGCCGTTCGCATCGGCCACGTCTTCTCCATTCTGTTCATGATGGTCGGAATGCTCATGAGCAACTGGTGGCTGGTGATGATCGGATTCTTCCTCTTCGTGGGCGCACAACTCGAAGAGCGCTCGGCGGTATTTCAATCCGTGCTGCAAAGCGTCCGCCTGGAAGAAGTCATGCTCACCGACTTCGCCACACTCTCGCCCGCCGACACTCTGGAAGACGCGCTCGAAAAAGCGGTGCACACGCTGCAGGACGATTTTCCGGTAGTGCGCGGCAGCGACATGGTTGGCGTCGTCTCCAGGCAAAAAATCCTCGAAGCACTGCGCGCCGAAGGCAACGGCTACGTGCAGGCTGTCATGAACCGCATTTTCGACGTTGCCGCCAAGCAGGAGTCGCTCGCCTCCGCCTTCCGCAAGCTCTCCGCCCACAATCTCAGCATCATCCCAGTTGTCGACGAACAGCATCTGGTCGGAATCGTCACCCTGCAGAACCTGATGCACTCCATGTCGCTGCTGGCCGAAAGCCGCAAATTGCGCAGAGAAGCGCTGGACTCTTAACGCACCGCCTTGGCGTAAACTTCCTGCGCCGCGCGCACCGCGCATCCCAACTCGACCTTGTTCCCCGTGGCTTCGGCGATCACATGTTCGAGTGCGGCCAGCACTCCCACTGTGTCCAGATAATCGTAGTAGCCAATGTGAGCGATGCGGAAAAGCTGTCCCTTCAGCTCCGCATTTCCGTTGGCGACCACCGCGCCAAACTGCTCGCGGAAGCGTTTGCAAATGGCCGTGGAATCGGCGCCGACCGGCGCAGCGACGGCCGTCAGCGCGGCCGCTGGAGAACTGGGGGCGAATAACTTCAGTCCCAGCGCTTGAACGCCGGCGCGCGTCATCGCCGCACACAACTCCGCGTTCGCGATCAGCGCGTCGCGTCCCGCCGCGAGGTTCCCGTTGCCCATTTGGCGCACATAATCGAGCGCTGCGGCCAGTCCGGCAAACAAGGAGGTTGCGGGCGTGGATGCCGTCTCCGCCTTGGCCGCCGATTTTCGTTCCTTCCGCAGATCGAAGTAATACCGCGGAGACATCGCCCGCTCCATGCGCTGCCACGCTCGCTCGCTGATTGCGCCATAGGCCAATCCGGGCGGGATCATCAGCGCCTTCTGCGAGCCGCCAAGGATGATGTCAATTCCCCAACCGTCCACGTCGAGATGGGTTGTGCCCAAACCAGTGATCGCGTCAACAACCAGCAGAGTGCCCGGCAAAGTATCCGGCAAAGCGCGCACCAGCTTCGCGATCGCCTCGACGTCATGCCGCGCGCCCGTGGAACTCTCGGTCGCCTGCACATAAACGCAGCGAATCTCGGGCGTCAGCTTGCGGCGAACCTCATCCAGCGAAAAGGTTTCGCCATAGGGAGCGGTCACGGTTTCGACGTCGCAGCCAAACGCCTTGACCAGCGCGGTCCAGCGCTCGGCGAACTTGCCCGCGGTCAACACCAACACGCGGTCGCCGGGAGAAGTCAGGTTCGAGACCGAGGCTTCCATGAAACCCGTGCCCGACGAAGTCAGCACGAGCACATCATTCTTCGTGCCGATGAACTCCTTCACATCGGCCAGCACGCGCGTGAACAGAGCGCGGAACTCGGCAGTGCGATGGTGCGCGCCATAGGAAGCCATCGCCATCTGCGCTTGCGGCAGCAGTGGCGTCGGTCCGGGAGTGAAGAGCCGGGTTTTTTTGAGCATGGGAACAAATCAGAATATGCGAAGCAACGGGATTGGGGAAGCGAATGTAGAGGGCGAATCACAGAAGAGGGCTGCGAGCCACGAGCTGCGAGCTTCGCGCAACCAGTTCGCTCGCGGCTCGAAGCTCGTAGCTCGCAGCGTTCTATAATCCTCCCATGCCTCTCATCGACCAGATCCAGAAAGACATAGTCGCGGCCATGAAGGCCCGCGAAGAGCACCGACTCTCCACCCTGCGCATGGTCAAGACTGCGCTCAAGAACCGCGAGATCGACAAGATGGCGCCGCTCGACGACAAGGAATCGCAGCAAGTGCTCTCCACGCTGATCAAGCAGCGCAAGGACTCGGTCGAGCAGTTCACCAAGGGCGGACGCCATGAGATGGCCGACAAAGAAGCCGCCGAGATCAAGCTGATCGAAACCTACCTGCCCAAAGCCGCCGGCGAAGAAGAAATCGTGGCCGGAGTCCGCGCAGCGATTGCCGAGATGACGCCCGCTCCCGCCATGAAAGATATGGGAACAGTGATGAAGGCTGTGATGGCCCGCTTCGCCGCCGCCGAGATGCGTGTGGATGGGAAGGTGGTTAGCGAGACGGTGAAGAAGGAGTTGGCGGGGAAATAGCCGAGCATTCGCTCGGCTGGCCGGCCGAGGTCGGCCGTCCCTACGCGGTTCGTGGCGATGCGGACGTTCGTGCTGCTACTTTCCCCTCTGCCACTCCCGGTAGGCTTCGCTCTTCCCGATGCGCCGCTCTTTGGCTACTTTCTTCAGCGCGGCTTTTTCGTCTGCTTTCTCTTCGGCCATGATTTCGCGCACGCGTTGGGCGACGCTTACGGTCTCGGATGCGGACGGGGCCGCTCCCTCTTCGGCTTTGGCGATCAGGAGCGTGACTTCGCCTTTGACGTCTCCTCGGGATTTGAGCTGTTCGAGAATTTCTCGCGCGCGACCGCGGAGGAATTCTTCGTGGATCTTCGTTACCTCGCGGGCTACTACTACGTGGCGGTCGCTCCCCAGAACTTCGATCACATCCGCCAGCGTCTCGAGCAGCCGGTGGGGGGCCTCGTAGAACACCTGTGTGCGCGGAGAGTCTTTCACGCTTTCTAGCAGCTTGCGGCGCTGTCCTGATTTCGCTGGGAGGAAGCCGCTGAAGCGGAAGGAATCGGTGGGCAGGCCGCTCGCCACCAGCGCCGCCAGGAACGCCGACGCTCCAGGAATGGGCACCACCGGCACATGATGCCGGATGGCGAGCGCGATCAGGTGGAATCCGGGATCGGAGATGCCGGGCATGCCCGCATCGGTGACGAGAGCGATCTTGGCGCCGCTTTCCAGGTCGACGACGAGTTCGGCAGCTTTGGTCATCTCGTTGTGCTCGTGATAGCTGACGGTGCGCGTCTTGATGCCGTAATGGCTGAGGAGCTTTAGAGTCTGGCGTGTGTCCTCGCAGGCGATCAAGTCAACTTCTTTGAGGACACGCAGGGCGCGCAGGGTAATGTCTTCGAGGTTGCCGATGGGTGTGGCTACGAGATACAGCGACGGGCCTCCAATGGCTGTGCCTCGTTCCAAGCTGCTGCCGTTTCGAGTGTCTTCGCTCATGCCGAGAGTCTAGCAAGAAAACCGTTCACCGCAGAGGACACTGAGGGCACAGAGGAAGTCACTGAAAAAAGTTTTCACCACGGAGGCACTGAGACACGGAAGAAAAGAGAGAACTTACTCCGTGGCTTCGTGATGGAATTTTGCCGCGAAGAATTCCGCCACTGGCGCAAGAACAACATTTCCCCGAACCAGCGCGATCAACTTCGCGCTTCGCCTTTTATTCGCTTCGTGCTAAACTGACCAAAACTGATGTGACAGCCAACACTTCACGCTCCAGCCCGCGGGTGTAGGCTACGGGGGATTCGTACCCGGGATTCCAGATTCAGAAATCAGGAGCAGCCATTATGGCCGACGAGCGCAGCCGAGCAGACGAGCGCAGCAAAGCAATCGATCTCGCATTCGCACAAATTGAAAAGCAGTTTGGCAAGGGGTCCATTATGCGGCTGGGGTCGAAGGAAGCCATCGTCCCAATCGCGGTGATTTCTACGGGCGCGATTTCTTTCGATGCCGCGCTGGGCGTGGGTGGCGTGCCGCGCGGGCGCGTCGTTGAAATTTTCGGTCCGGAGTCTTCCGGCAAAACTACCATTGCCTTGCAGGTGATTGCCGAGGCGCAAAAGACTGGCGGCATGGCGGCGTTCGTCGATGCCGAACATGCGCTCGATCCGGGCTATGCCAAGAAGCTGGGGGTGGACGTCGACAACCTGCTGGTCTCGCAACCCGACTATGGCGAGCAGGCGCTGGAAATCGTTGAAGCACTAGTGCGCTCGAACGCCATTGACGTGCTGGTGGTGGACTCGGTGGCGGCGCTCGTCCCCAAGGCCGAACTCGACGGCGAAATGGGCGACAGTCACATGGGCCTGCAGGCACGCTTGATGTCGCAGGCGCTGCGCAAGCTGACGGGGACGGTTGCCAAGTCGCGCACCTGCCTGATCTTTATTAACCAGATCCGCGAAAAGATTGGCGTGATGTTCGGCAATCCGGAAACTACGACGGGCGGGCGCGCGCTGAAGTTCTATTCGTCGGTGCGCATTGACATCCGGCGCATTGCGGCCATCAAAGAGGGAGACGTGGTCACCGGCTCGCGCACCCGAGTCAAGATCGTGAAGAATAAAGTGGCGGCGCCGTTCCGCGAAGCGGAGTTCGACATTCTTTATGGAGAAGGGATCTCGCGCGAAGGCGACCTGATCGATCTGGCGGTGAACAACGATATCCTGGAGAAGTCGGGCTCGTGGTTCAGCTACAAAGGGGAGCGCATCGGGCAGGGACGCGAGAACGCCCGCACTTTCCTGAAAGAAAATAAAGACGTGATGGCCAAGCTGGATGCCGAAGTGCGCAAAGCGCTCGGACTGATCCCGGCGGCAGCGTCGGGGGCTCCGGCTGCGGTTCCGGCGCAAGCTACCGGCACGCAGGGACGCGTCACGACGATGCCGACGGTGGCGGAAGCGACGAAAGTGCCGGCGGCGAGACGGTAGGTTTCGCGAACGCAGCCGGCTAATCGATGGAGAGACGGGCGTCTCGCCCGGCTCTCCATCATTTCACCTGCATCACCCTTCACCTCGATCCCATCACCCTCCGATTGCCATCCCTGCTTCCCCCCGCATACAATCTTCTTTCTCCGACCGAGGTCCCCTGTGAAGCGCATCAAAGCGGTTTATCCCGGATCGTTCGATCCTCCTACTAACGGGCATCTTGACCTGATCGAGCGCGGCAGCAAGATCTTCGACGAACTGGTGGTCGCCATTCTTCAGAATCCCGAGAAAGACCCGCTGTTCAGCGTGGCCGACCGTCGCAAGATGCTGGAGGCGATGACCTCTGGCTTTGACAACGTCTCGGTGGACACTTTCGCCGGCCTCACGGTGGACTATGCGTTGCGGGTCGAGGCGAGGGCCATCCTGCGCGGCATTCGCGCGATCAGCGATTACGAGTACGAGCTCCAGATGGCGCTGATGAATCGCAAACTGCAGCCCGGTCTGGAGACGGTGTTCATGATGCCCGCGGAAAAGTATTCGTACCTGAGTTCGCGTCTGGTGCGCGAAGTCGCGCAGTTGGGCGGATCCATAGAATGCCTGGTGCCTGAACTCGTCGAGCAGAAGCTTCGTGAGAAAATGGACGTGGCTCACAAATTCGAGAACGGCGAGCAGCCCGCGGGCAAGACGCCTTCCGAGGGCAAGAACAAGTCCAGGAAAAAGAAATCATGAGAACAGCAAAGATTATGAGCACAGTGGTGTCACCCGTCACTCACCCCGTCCGCCTGACGGAACGCATCAATCGCATTGAGCCCTCCGCGACCTTGGCGGTGGTGGCCGAGGCTGACAAGCTGCGCCAGCAGGGTATTGATGTCGTGGATTTCGGCGCCGGCGAGCCCCACTTCGCCACGCCGCAGCACATCAAGGATGCCGCCATCGCCGCGATCCAGGCGAATTTTTCGAAGTACACGCCCGTGGGCGGCACCACCGAGCTGAAGGACGCCATCGTGCACCGTCATGCCGTGGACTTCGACTCCGATTACCGGCGCGAAGAAACCGCAGCCTCGGTGGGCGGCAAGCACGCGCTGTTCAACGTCATTTCCGTGCTCGTGGACCATGGCGACGAGGTCATTCTTCCCGTCCCCTACTGGGTCTCGTTCAAGGACATGGTGCGCTACGCCGGCGGCAACTGCGTGCTCCTCCAGAGTGACGAATCCCAGGGGTTTCGCGTCACCGCCGACATGGTGGCGAAACTTGTGACGCCGAAGACCAGGCTCATCATCCTGAATTCACCCTCCAATCCTTCCGGGGCCGTGATAAGCGCGGAAGACATGACCGAAGTCGTCCGGCTGGCCCATCAGCGCGGCATCTGGGTAATCTCCGACGAGTGCTACGTCTATCTGAACTACACGGGCAAGCGCTTCTCGGTTGGTTCGTTGCGCGAGTTCCGCGGCCGCTTTCTGGTCGTCGGTTCGCTCTCGAAGACTTATGCCATGACCGGCTGGCGTCTCGGTTTCACGCTCGGCCCGGCACCCATCATCACGGCCGTGCAGAAGCTGCAGAGCCAGTCCACTTCGAACCCGACCTCGATCGTGCAGAAAGCGGCAGTGGTGGCGCTCAAAGGTCCACAACAATGCGTGGAACACATGCGCGCGGAGTACATCAAGCTGCGCGATCACGTGGTGAAGGGACTGCGCTCCATACCCGGCGTGAAATGCACGCTGCCGGAAGGCGCGTTTTATGCTTACCCCAATGTTTCGGCATTTTTCGGGCGTAGCGGGATAAACTCGGCCTCCGAGATCGCCGGCAAACTCCTGCGCGAGGTGCATGTCGCCACTGTTCCCGGAGAAGGCTTCGGCACGAAGGAACACATCCGCGTCTCCTACGCGACGTCGATCGCCGAACTCGACCGTGGCCTGGAGCGCATGCACAAGTTCTTTGGCGGGCTGTAGGCGTGTCTGCGCCACTAAGGACCACGTAGGGACGGACGCCTCGTCCGTCCAGCCGGGTGAAGCCCGGCAGCTTCCGCAAATTCACGCAACCCGTGCCGTTGATTTAAGCTTCTAACGACGTTTGCGCCCATGACCCAACTCTACCCACTCCTGATGTCGCCCGCCTTCGACCCGCGCCCCTGGGGCACGCTCGATCTTTCTGCGATCTACCCAAATCACAAATTCAACGAAAGAATCGGGGAAGCCTGGCTCACCGGCGACAACTGCGTGGTCTCGAACGGCCCGCACGCAAATCGTTCGCTGGCCGACCTGAGCAAAGAATTCGGTTCCGCACTCGTGGGGACGACCGCGCGCGACCCGCAGCGCTTTCCGTTGCTGCTGAAGTTTCTGTTCCCCGAGGAAAAACTCTCTGTCCAGGTGCACCCCGACGACGAAACCGCACAACGTTTCGGCGAGCCCTGGGGCAAAACCGAATGCTGGTACGTGGCCCATGCCAGGTCCGGATCGCAGATTGCGCTCGGACTGAAGCCCGGCGTTACTGTGGCTCAATTCGAGCAAGCCATCCATGAAAAGCGCGCGGAAGAGCTGCTCAACTGGATCAACGTCTATCAAGGCGAGATGATTTACGTTGCCGGTGGCACGGTGCATACGCTGGGACCAGGGGCTGTCATCGTGGAGACGCAGCAGCAGTCCGATACCACGTATCGTCTCTACGACTACGGACGCCCGCGCACCCTGCATCTGGAGCGCGGCCTCGCCTCGGTCAAGGAGCACAATGCCTCCGGCAAAGTGATCCGCCCCGCGCCCGTTGGCATCAACGGCGGCAAGAACCGTCGTTCCTCGATGATTTCGGCGCCCTACTTCATGGTGGACCTGTTCGAATTGAAAGCGCCACAGGATTTCTCAACTGTCGTTGACTTCGGAAAAGTCGAGTCCGGGAAAACTGATGAGTCCGGGAAAACTTCGGTGCAGATACTGGTCGCCGTTGAAGGCTGCGGGGTTGTCGAGGCGCAGGGCCGCGACCCGGTGACACTGGCCAAAGGCGACGCGGTCGTGATTCCGGCCGCGCTGCCGGAGTTCTCCGTGCGCCCGCAGTGGCAGTTGGAGTTCCTGAAGACTTGCGTGCCCAGCGGGACGGTGCCTGAGCCCGCCGCGCGCATGTGAGATTTCTCACGCCCGTGCGTAAGTGGTAGGCTTTCTACGACCGTGAGAGCAAACCCGCACTTCTATCCCATCATCCTTGCTGGTGGCCGAGGCACGCGCTTCTGGCCGCTGAGCCGCAAGCGCCGCGCCAAGCAACTGCTCGCGCTCGATGGTAAGCAGACCATGATTCAGCAGACTGTCGCGCGCCTCACACCCATGGCCGCGCCGAGCCGTTTCTGGATCATCACCAATGACGACCTGCGCCCCGCCATCCTGCTTCAGCTTCCGAAGCTTCCTCCGAAGCAGATCATCGCCGAGCCTGCTGGACGCAACACAGCGCCCGCCATCGGTTTAGCGGCATTTCTTTTGCTCCGTCACGATCCCGATGCGGTACTCGGTCTGTTTCCCTCCGATCACGTCATCGCCGACCCGGCCCAATACCGCGCTACTCTCAATGCAGCAATCGAGATCGCCACCGCGGGAGACAGCATCGTTGTGCTCGGCATCCGCCCGACTCGCCCCGAAACCGGCTACGGATATATCGAGGCCGGAGCGCCCGATCGCCAGGGCTCCCTGTGGGTGCGCCGCTTTACCGAAAAGCCGGATCTTGCCACGGCCAAGCAGTTTCTCGACGCGGGCAACTACTTCTGGAACAGCGGCGTGTTTCTCTGGCGCGCCGACACTCTCGCGAACGCGCTGCGCGAGCATCTTCCGAACACCGCTCCGCTCCTCGAAAAGATTGCTGCCACCTATGGCACGCGCAAGTTCGCGGACACATTTCGAAAGCTCTATCCGAAGTGCGAAAACATCAGCATCGACTATGCAGTTCTCGAACCCCGCTCGGCCAAAGGAGAAGGCCAGTCGCGCGTCTTCTGTCTGCCCTCGGACTTCGGATGGAACGACCTCGGGTCCTGGACCGCGCTGCATGAGCACCACGTGGCGAAGGCGAAACCGGGCGACGGAAGCCTGGTTTCAGCGTCCGGAAATTTTGCCCTGAATGCGAAGAATAATTACGTTCACGCGCCCGGCAAATTTGTCGCCCTGGTCGGCGTGAGCAACCTGGTGATTGTCGAGACCGAAGACGCCCTGCTCATCACCACGCTCGACCAGTCACAGGATGTCGGCAAAGTGGTGAAGCATCTGGACGAGAAGAAGCTGAAGAAACTAGTGTGAGAGTCGTTGGTCGGTAGTCGTTAGTCGTTGGTCGTCAGTCGTTGGCAAATGCAGATCCCTCGCTTCGCTCGGGATGACAATCCGAAAGGGTGTCGCTAATGACCAACGGCTGACGACCAACGACTGCCTTCGCGAACGACTAACGACGAACTACCAACGACGAACTACCCATGACCGAAATCAAATTCGGTACCGACGGTTGGCGCGGTCTTATTGCCGACGACTTCACTTTCGACAACGTGCGCCGCGTGGCGGGCGCGATTGCCAGCTACGTCCTCAAGCATGAAGATCCCGCTCGCGGCGTCATTATCGGCTATGACACGCGTTTCCTTTCCGACCGCGCCGCTCGTGCCGTCGCCCAAGTCATCGCCGCCGCAGGGATTCCCGTGCTGCTGGCCAACGATTACGTGCCCACGCCCGCGGTTTCCTACAACGTCAAAAAGCTGGGCGCAGCGGGCGGAGTCATGGTCACCTCGAGCCACAATCCATGGAACTGGAATGGGGTGAAGTTCAAAGCCAAGTTTGGAGGCTCGGCCACGCCCGCGATCATGAAGTCCATCGAAGATGAACTGGCCGCCGGCGCCATGCCCAGCGGCCGCGCGGCGAGAATCGAAGAGGTGGATCTGAAGCCCCCCTATGTCGAGGCGGTTTCTGAGTTCGCGGATCTCGATCTCATCCGCCGCGCGAATTTCAAGTTTGCCATCGACTCCATGTACGGCTCCGGCCGCGAAGTCCTGCCGAAGATATTTGCCGCCCACGGCATCCGCTACGTAGCGATCCGTCAGGAAGTGAACCCACTGTTCCCGGGCATTAATCCCGAACCGATTCTGCCGCACGTCGCGCTGCTGCAGGAAACCGTGGTGAACGAAAAATGCCACGCCGGCCTGGCAACCGACGGCGATGCCGACCGCATCGGCGCTGTGGCGGAAGACGGGAGCTTCGTCGATTCGCACAAGTGCTTTGCCGTTCTGCTGAACTGGTTGCTGGTATACAAGAAGTGGCCGGGCGATGTGGTGCGCGCCTTCAACACCAGCGGCATGATCGACCGCATCGCCGCCAAGTATGGGCGCAAGCTGCGCGAGACCTCGGTCGGTTTCAAGTACATTGCCGACCTCATGATGGAGCATGAAATTCTGATCGGCGGAGAAGAATCAGGCGGCATCGGATATGGCCGCTTTCTCCCGGAACGCGATGGGATTCTCAACGCGCTCCTGCTGGCGAATGTGATGGCGGAAGAAAAGAAACCGCTCGGCCAGTTAGTCGCCGACCTGCAGCGTGAATTCGGCGCGCACTACTATGGCAGGCGCGATCTGCACATTTCCGATGAGCTCAAGGACAGCGCCATCCGCCGCGCCGCCGATCCGCGGACGACGAGGCTCGGCGCTTACCCCATATTGCGCAAGGAAAATCGCGACGGCGTGAAATTCTACCTCGACGCTCCCAAGCATGGCAACGGCGCCGATGCCTGGGTATTGTTTCGGGCCTCCGGCACCGAACCTATGCTGCGATGCTACGTGGAAGCGGCCATGCCCGAGCTGGTCGAAGAAATTCTTGAAACGGGTGAGCAATTCGTACGGCAGGCCTGAAAGCAGGATGTTTTCAATCCCTCATGCTCAGTTCAAGGGTCCGAAGCTAAGACCTAAAAGCCAAAAGCTGAGAGCTGCGAGCTGAAACTGAAAGCCGAGAGCTTGCATTCCCGGCACTTTCGCGTTCAGGCCAGCCTCGGAACGCGATAGGATAGTGACAACACTCTCAGAATGATGGCTACCGCGGAAATCGCACCGGTTCTCGCCGATTCTCCGGAATCGCGCCGCTACAACCGCATCAAGCGGTGGCTGGGCGTTGCCGATTTCGCGATCGGCTTCGCTCTGCTCGTCGCACTCCTGGCCACCGGATGGACCGGAATGCTCCGCGACTTAGCCGAGCGCGGTGCGCCTCAGAATTACTCCTTGGCAGTTTTTCTTTACGTCCTGATGCTGGTGCTGATCCGCAAAGTACTAGAAACTCCACTCGAGTACTACGGTTTTCGGCTCGAACACCGCTATAACCTTTCCAACCAGAGATTTCGCTCGTGGATCTGGGACGAGTTCAAAGGTCTGCTCATCGGTCTCGTCATGGCCACGGTTGTGGTCGAACTGATTTACGTCCTCATACGCCAGACTCCGCAGTATTGGTGGCTGATCTCGTGGGTCGTTTTCCTGGCACTCGCTGTGCTGCTCGTGCAACTCGTGCCAGTTGTACTGTTTCCGATTTTTTACAAATTTGAGCCGCTAGAAAACGAGGAACTCAAGCGCCGCCTGATTGTCCTGAGCGAACGCGCCGGCACGCGCGTGCGCGGCGTTTATAAATGGCATCTTTCCGAGAAAAGCAAGAAGGCCAACGCCGCGCTGACCGGGCTCGGCGCGACCCGCCGCATCATTCTCGCCGACACCTTACTGGACAACTATTCCGACGACGAAATCGAAGCCGTGCTCGCGCACGAACTTGGGCATCACGTGCACCGGCATATTCTGAAAAGTATTTTCGTGCAGGCGGGAATCACGCTGTTCGGCTTCTGGCTGGCCAACACTGTTCTCACTTACGCCGTGTATCGCCGCCACATGTTCGAGACCATGCACGATTTCGCCAATCTGCCATTGCTGATTCTGGTCTCGACCGTGCTCTCGTTCCTGCTGATGCCCGCGCTCAACGCCTACTCGCGCTTCAACGAGCGGCAGGCCGACCGCTATTGCTTCGAGTCCGTGGCCAGCGTCGAACCCTTCATTTCGTCGATGAATAAGTTGGCCGAGCAGAATCTCGCCGAAAAAACGCCTTCCCGCTGGGTCGAGTGGCTTCTGCACTCGCATCCTGCGATCACAAAGCGAGTCGCCGCCGCCGAAGCCTGGGCGAAGTCAGAGAAAATTGGTAATTGAGTAATTTGTAATTTGGTAATCTGAAACCGATCCCATGCCGCTCGGCGTCTCGGGCTTGAATCTGATTTTCAAATTACCAAATTACCCGATTACAAAATTACAAATTCTTCTCCAGAATCTCTTCGACCCGCTGCACATCCTCCTCCGTGTCGACGCCCACGGTGTCGAACGGCGTTTCTGCTACGTAGATCGGAACTCCGTTCTCGAGAAAGCGCAACTGCTCCAGTCGCTCGCTGCGCTCGAGCGGCGATTCCGGCCACCGCACGAAGTTATCCAGCGCGTCCTTGCGATAGCCATAGAACCCAAGATGCTTGTAGTACCGCGGACGCACGCCATCGCGGTCATGCGGGATGGTTGCCCTCGAAAAATATAAGGCCCGCCACGCGCTATCCGTCACCACCTTCACCGCGCTCGGATTGTCGATGTCCACCTCTGCGGCCGCCGTCTTCAGCGTTCCCACCTCGACCCCAGCCCCCTGCATCACCGCAATCAAGCTCTCGATGTGCTCCGGCCGAGTCAGCGGCTCATCGCCCTGAACATTTAAATAAACATCCGCCGAAATCGCGGTCGAGATCTCATGGACCCGCTCGGTGCCCGACTGATGCGCCGCCGAAGTCATGCGCGCGACAAAGCCTTGCTGCTCGCAGAACCGCATGATTTCATCCGAGTCCGTGGCGACGACGACCTGGTCCAGCGATGAACACCGCCGCACCCCCTGATACACCCAAGACAGCAACGGGACGCCAGCGATCTTGCGCAGCATCTTGCGGGGCAGGCGCGTCGAAGCCAGCCGCGCCGGAATCACAGCGATGACTTTCATGCGCTCAGTTTCGCATGGAGCCATGCGGTTTGACACTCCATTCCATGCACTTTTAGAATAAGTCAGGGACGCGTCCACCCGCGTCTACGGGATTCTGTGCCCATTTCCGGGCTGTCCCTGTTTTCCTTCCGCGTATTTCCGGATTGGCGGTGTAGCTCAGGTGGTTAGAGCGACGGTCTCATAATCCGTAGGTCGTAGGTTCGAGTCCTACCGCCGCCACCAAATTTATGGTTTGTTTTCAATGGGCTAGGGGTGCTCCCCGGAGTCGGGGCAGCTCCAATTTTGGGTGACTGTAATGAAATTGTAATGTGAGAACTGGTTTTGAGGGGGCCCTTCAGCACGGAAAAAGCCTTCTAATTCACCACGATAGGGCCCTTCCTCGGGGGTTCGTCAAGGGCCGAAATTCTCGATGCAACGGGCAGTTCTGTCTTCGTGGTTCGTAGCTGATCGAGGCGCATCATCGCATCCCGCAGATATTCCAGCACCCGTGCCGTGTAGAACCTGAGCACGTCCCGACGGGAATGACCGAGCAACTGGTCAATGATCGTGTCCGATACGCCTGATGCTGCCAGTCTCGTTGCGAAAGTGTGACGGCACTGGTAGATCGGGAATCGGGGAAGTCCCGCCATCTTGAGAGCGTTGTGCCAAGCAGTTTTCACGCTGCGGATGTGTACGTTCTGGCGTTGTGGGTTGAAAAAGACGTACTCCGATATCCCGTTCGTGGCAGCTCGCCATTTTAGGAGTGCAGATTTCACAAACGGTGTCATCGGCAAAGTACGCAGGCCGGCTGTCGTTTTGGATTGGGCGACCGTAATTATCGATTCCTCAAAATCGACATCAGACCACTTCAGTTTGAGAGCTTCGATTCCGACACGCATCCCCGTGTCGAGAAGCGTCATGACGATCGTGCGCAGCCTGAGGTCGCAGCACATCAGGATTCTCTGTTCTTCCGGGAAAGACAGGACCCGCGGAGCCTTTCGGTATTTGGTTTCGTTGAATAGCTTCACACCGTCAAGTGGACTGTGAGTCAGCAGTCTACGTTCTACCGCAAAATTAAATGCAGCTCGGTATACCTCAGCGATCACGCAAAACCGGCCAATGAGTATCACCTGAAAACCGGCCAACGAGAGTAGCGTCCGGGACATTGATTCCCGCGGAGGCTTGTAGGCTCCGTGGGCATGGCCAATGTCTTGA
>Ga0208937_1000344_pt1 | contig 39658 bp, 34 predicted proteins | sample June2015DPH_11_5_FD_184705 | JGI IMG/M metagenome (GOLD analysis project Ga0208937, IMG submission 184705) | Peatland microbial communities from SPRUCE experiment site at the Marcell Experimental Forest, Minnesota, USA - June2015DPH_11_40... | ecosystem: Environmental > Terrestrial > Soil >...
GGACTCGGAACCAAGCACAAGTCCACGACCTACAAGGAGATGCGAACTAGACGGACCGTTCCAAGCCACCCAGCCAAGACTGACCACAACATATTGTGGCTTGCTGAAACAACCGGATAAGCATGAGTAGTCTATTTGTGGGCCTCAAATTCAGCTTGGCTTAAGTTGACCTTGTGGGGCGGGGAAAGTAGACTTGGCAGGTTACCTGGGCAAGTCGAGAAGAGATTGTAGGACGGCCTTTGGGCCGGAATACGGTGCAAAGCAGTAAGAATACGAACATGCGACATCGGGTCGCGGAGGAATGGGCATGGCCAGCGTGGAAGAACGCGTAAAGCAGATCATCGTCGAGCAGCTTGGTGTGGATGAAGCGGAAGTCACCCCGACCGCGTCGTTCGTGGACGACCTGGGCGCGGATTCGCTCGACCAGGTGGAATTGGTCATGGCGTTTGAAGAGGCCTTCGGCATCGAAGTGCCTGACGAGGACGCCGAAAAGATGACGACCGTGAAGGACGCCGTCGAGTACATCGAGAAGCACAGCAAGGGCAAGTAAGCCGCACGCAAATCCCCGCTTGAAGGAGCCATCGAGTTGACTCGCCGGGTTGTTGTTACGGGCGTTGGTTTGGTCTGCGCACTGGGCATCGGGACCGAGGAAAGCTGGAAAAACCTGGTCGCGGGGCAAAGCGGCATTGACTACATCACGCATTTTGATGCCGCAGAATTTGACTGCAAGATCGCGGGCGAAGTGAAGAACTTCGACCCGTTCATCTGGATTGAGAAAAAAGAGCTGAAGAAGATGGGCCGGTTTATCCAGTTGGCCTTGGCCGGCGCGGATTTTGCCGTCCGCATGGCCGAGTGGAAGCCGGAACAATCGGACCTCGATGAAGTGGGCGTGTACATCGCCTCTGGCATCGGCGGGTTCGATATCATCGAGCGCGAACACATCAAGCTGATGCAAGGCGGCCCGGGCAAGATTTCGCCGTTCTTCATTCCCTCGGCAATCATCAACCTGGCCTCCGGGCACATTTCCATTCGTTATGGCGCGCGCGGGCCGAATTCGGCGGCGGCGACAGCCTGCTCGGCTTCGGCGCACTCGATTGGCGATTCCTTCAAGATCATCGAACGCGGCGCCGCGGAAATGATGATCTGCGGCGGCACCGAAGCGACCATCACGCCGATGGGCGTTGGCGGATTTGCTTCCATGCGCGCGCTTTCCACGCGCAATGACGAGCCCCAAAGGGCCAGCCGCCCGTTTGACGCGGACCGCGATGGTTTCGTCGTCGGCGAAGGCGCGGGCATCGTGATTCTGGAATCGCTGGAGCACGCGCAGAAGCGCAATGCTCCGATCTTTGCCGAAATTGTCGGTTACGGCATGAGCGGCGACGCTTATCACATCACGCAGCCCGCCGAAAATGGCGATGGCGCGTATCGCGTGATGAAGGCGGCGCTGAAGGATGCCAAGCTTTCCCCTGACGATATCGGCTACGTGAATGCCCACGGCACTTCCACGCCGCTCGGCGATGCCATCGAAACGACGGCGATGAAACGGCTCTTCGGCGAACGCGCCATAAGCAAGAAGCTGCCCGTGAGCTCCACAAAATCCATGACCGGGCACCTCCTCGGCGGTGCCGGAGGCCTGGAAGCGGGCATCAGCGTTTTGGCCCTGCGCGATCAGATCCTGCCTCCCACGATCAACCAGGAAAAGCCCGATCCCGCCTGCGATCTGGACTATGTGCCCAACGTGGCGCGCAAAGCCACCGTGGATTACGTGCTCTCCAATTCGTTTGGCTTTGGCGGAACGAATGCCGCTCTGATTTTCAAGCGCTGGGCCGGGAAATAGTCTCTCGTTCGCTCCAGGCAAGAATTCTCAGTCCGTGGTGAACGGGGCAGGTTCTTCGCTCCGCTGTGGATAATTCTTATCCCTCTCAGGTAGTACGGGTGGAAGGAAAATCCCATGAACATCATCGTGTGCATCAAGCAGGTTCCGGCCAAGGATGCGCCGCTGGCCGTTGCCGGGAACTGGATCAAGGAATCCGACATCGGTTTCGAGATGAATGAGCCGGACTCCTACGCCTTGGAAGAAGCGCTGCGGCTGAAAGAAAAGCACGGCGGGGAAGTGATCGCGCTTTCGCTGGGGCCGGAGCGCGTGAAGCAGACTATCAAGGAAGCGCTGGCGAAGGGCGCGGATCGCGCGATCCACATCGCCGACGGCAATTTCGCGCAGCTCGATCCGCTGGGCGCGGCCAGGGTGCTGGCGGCGGCGATCGCCAGTCAAAAATGCGACCTGGTGCTGACCGGATTGCAGAGCGACGACCATGGCTTCGGCCAGACCGGCGTTTTGCTCGCGGGCCTCCTGAATCTTCCGCACGCCACGCTCATCATGCAAATCGAGGTGCTGGACGGCAGGTTGAAGCTGAAACGCGAATTGGAGGCCGGCTGGTTCCAGTGGATCGAATGTCCGCTGCCGGCCGTGCTCTCCATTCAGTCTGGCATCAACAAGGTGCGCTACGCCACGCTGAAGGGCATCATGGCCGCCAAGAAGAAAGAAATTGCAGTTGTCACACGCGAGTCGCTCGGCGTGGTCATCGAGCCGACGCAAAAGATCGAGAGAATTTATGTGCCCACGAAAACCAAGAAGACGGAATTCCTGACCGGGACGCCCAAGGAAGTAGCCGCCAAATTGATTGAGAAGCTGAAGTTCGAGGCGCGGGTGATCTAAAGGCTGGTCAGTTTGACGGTTGTCATTCTGAGGCCAACCGGTGAGGTTCGCCGAATAATCTCAGCCGAATGGGCAGTCGCGGTGATTGGTCAGTTGAGATCCTTCGCTTCGCTCAGGATGACAGATAGTGCCAGATTCGGGAGGTGTCAACCATGAAGATCCTGGTCATTACCGAACAGCGGCAAGGCAAGTGGAACAACACCAGCTTTGAAACGCTGGTGGCGGCGCAGCAGATCGTCGCGGCAACGTCAGGCGCCGTTAGCGCGGCCGTGATTGGCAACGGCGTGGCGACGCTCGCGGAAGAATTGGCGTCGAAAAACGTCGCGGAAGTTTTGCTCGTTGAGCACGATCTGCTGGAGAGCTACACTCCCGACGGCTATGGCGTGGCGCTGAAGCAGGTGATCGAAGCGGTCAAGCCGGAGCTGGTGCTCTTTCCGCACACCTATCAGGTGCGCGATTTTGCGCCGAAGCTGGCAGCTTCGCTCGGTAAGGGCATGATCGGCGATTGCGTCGGCTTCCGCAGCGAAGGCGGCAAGCTGGTCTTTGTCCGCCAGATGTTTCAGGGCAAAACGGCGGCGGACGTCACTTTCACGGGAGCGGCGCCCTGGTTTGTATCGTTCCAGTCGGGAGCGTTTCGCGCCGATTTGCTCGCCGCTCATCCCGGCGGAAAGGCGCCCGTCAACGCAGCAAAGGTGGCACTGAACGCTGGCGACATTCGCACCAAGCCGCTCGAACTCTTCAAGGAAGCAAAATCAGCCGTCGACCTAACGCAAGCGCCTTTGATCGTCGCGATTGGCCGCGGTATCAAAGCGCCGGAGAATATCGCGCAAGCGGAAGCGTTGGCCAAGGCGCTGGGCGCGGAAATCGCGGCGTCTCGCCCAATCTGTGATGAAGGCTGGCTCCCGATGGAGCGGCAGATCGGCAGTTCCGGGCAGACCGTGGCGCCGAAATTGTACCTGGCGCTGGGCATCAGCGGCGCCATCCAGCATGTCGTGGGGATGAAGGGTTCGCGCACCATCGTCGCCGTCAACAAGGACCAGAACGCCCCCATCTTTGAAATCGCGGACTACGGCATCGTCGGCGATATTTTCGAGATCATGCCCGCCCTCACCGAGGAACTGCAAAAAGCGAAATGGTAGAGGCTGCGGGGAGGGCGGTTTGGAGTACAATTTCGCCAGGCCATGGGAATCGAAAATTACAAAACGATCTTATACCGGCAGGAAAGCGCCGGATGGGTGGCAGAAATTCCCGAGATTCCAGGATGTTACGCCTTAATGGACACACGTGAGGCTGCACTTGCAGAATTGACCCGAGTGTTCAGCATGATCGCAAATGAGAATTCTAAAGAGAGCCAAGCCCCTTCTTCCTGACGCGCAATCCGGCCTGCACAGAAAAGAATGAGAGATTCCTCCACTCCGTCCCGGCACAGACCGCCGGGACTCCGGTCGGGATGACAGTCAGCGGCGGGCAATTTGGGAAGAAGCCCGAAAGATGTAGCGCCTCTCTTAGTGGTTGAAATCTTCGCTTAGATCTCGCCAGGTGGGATTGAATTTCCCGATGAGAACAACCTTTTTCTCCCTCCGCCAGCGCTTCAATTGTTTCTTTCGCGCGATGGCGTTGCGAATGTCTCCGAAGGGCTCGAAGTAGACGAGTTTCTTTGTTTTATATTTTTCAGAGAAGCCCGAAATCAGTCCGGCTTTGTGTTCGGCGACGCGCCTCTCAAGGAAATTCGTGACACCGATGTAAAGGGCGCCGGACTCGCTCGCCATAATGTAAACGTGATAGACCATCTAGACGCGACAAATATTCTGGCGCTGACAATCTGGCACTTCTCCGGCCGAAACACAAATAACCCACGATGTCATCCCGAGCGAAGGCCCGACTGGTTTTGTCGGGCCGAAGTCGAGGGATCTCTCCTAGTTTGCTAGAATCGCGGCATGACCATTCAACGCGAACAATTGGAAGCCGATGTACTGATCGTGGGCGCCGGGCCGGCCGGCCTCTCCTGCGCGCTGCACCTGGCAAATCTCATCAAGCGGCACAATGCCAGCGGCGCGAAGCCTGAACTTTCCGCGGAAAACATTTACGTGCTGGAAAAGGGCCGCGAGATTGGCGCGCACCAGCTTTCCGGCGCGATCATGAACCCCTCGGCGCTGGCGGAGCTCGTGCCGGACTTCGCGAAGACCGCGCCGCTGGACACGCCGGTGACCGATTCCGCCGCGCTCATCTTCACGCAAAAGTCGTCCTATCGCATCCCGATCACACCGCCGCCCTTCAACAATGCGGGGAATTACGTCATCTCGCTCAGCAAGCTGGTGAAGTGGATGGGCGGGCTGGTGGAATCCGCGGGCGTGAACCTGTTCAAGGAATTCGGCGGCGCGGAGCTGATTTACTCTGGCGATGGCATTGCCGGCGTCATCACCGAAGATAAGGGCCTCGACAAAAACGGCAAACCCAAGGATAACTTCACGCCGGGCTACGAATTACGCGCCAAGGTCACCGTGCTGGCCGAAGGCACGCGCGGCTCGCTGACCAAACAACTCGTGACGAAGAAGAAGCTCGACAATATCAATCCGCAAAGCTACGGCATCGGCATTAAGGAATTATGGGAAGTGCCGCCTGGCAAAATCCAGCCGGGATTCGTGGCACACACGCTGGGCTGGCCGGTATCCTCGAAGATGTATGGCGGCGGCTGGATTTACGGCCTGCAGAACAATCGCGTCTCCCTCGGCTTGGTGATCGCGCTGGAGTATGAAGACCCGCGCTTCGATCCCCACGTCGCGTTTCAGACCTGGAAGACGCATCCTTTTGTGCGCAATTTGCTGGACGGCGGCCAGTTGGTGCGCTACGGCGCGAAATCGCTGCCCTACGGCGGCTGGTATGCCATGCCGCGCAATTATGTGGACGGCGGCCTCATCGTCGGCGATTCCGGCAGCTTCCTCGATTCGCAGCGCCTGAAGGGCGTGCACCTGGCCATGAAGAGTGGCATGCTGGCCGCCGAAACGATTTTTGAAGCGCTCAAGAAAGAAGACTACTCCGCGAAAACGCTGCAAGCCTACAAAGAGAATATCGATCACAGCTACATCAAGACGGAACTCTGGAAAGTGCGCAATTTTCACCAGTCTTTCCGCAACGGCATGCTCGACGGATTCTTCCACAGCGGTTTGCAGCAGATTACCGGCGGGCGCGGTCTGATCGACCCGATGCGCGCGCACGCGGGGCACGAAGCCTACGGCAAAATTTATGGACGGCCCGCCCCGGAGCGTTTCAAGGGCGACGGCAAGCTCACCTTCGACCGCCTGACCGACGTTTATCATTCGGGAACGCGCCACGACGAGGACCAGCCCTGCCATCTGAAAGTGCGCGACCTGGATATCTGCGCGACCCGCTGCGTGGAGGAGTATGGCAATCCCTGCCAGTATTTTTGCCCCGCGGCAGTCTACGAAATGGCCAAAGAAGGCGACACGCTGAAACTGAAGATCAACGCCGCCAATTGCGTCCATTGCAAGACGTGCGACATCGCCGATCCCTACCAGATCATCGATTGGGTCGTGCCCGAGGGCGGCGGCGGGCCCAACTACGAGGGCATGTGAACGCCCAGTGGCGGGCCAGATTCCGGTTGATGCGGTATACATCCAAGTGAAGCCTCTGGCACAAAACGCAACTTTCGTTGGTCATCGGACCAGTGGGGGACGAGCTACTCTCCATCCAAAAGGATGCACGTAGGCTGGTATACTTCGAGCGTATGCTCTGTCTTTTTTTTCAGCGACCAAAGGATTGCAAGACCCACGGCGCGCGGCTTTGCTTTGCATTAGCGATCGTGCTGCTTGTGGGTACGGGCGTTCCGGTCATTGCACAGAGTAACCCCTCTTTGCCCTCGAAGGACGAGGGAAAGACGCTTGTCGAAAGGTCAAACAAGCTGACAGATTTGCGCGCGTTGGGTTCGGCCCCTTTTCATCTTAACGCTAGGACCAAGGCGTACGGGCGCAAGGGACAGTCTATCCGTGGAACCTACGAGTTGTGGTGGGCGTCACCTAATCGATGGCGTGAGGACATCAGCTGGGGCGACAATTCATTCATTAGAATCGCCGACAAGAATCACCTCTGGGTGAATGGCGCAGACGCTAATCGGCTCGACACGCTTCATGTCGCCAGGCTTCTCGACTTCTCATCGCGCCTCAGAGTCCCTTTGAACCGTCCTGTCGATCGAGTCCAGACAAAACAAATCGACGGTGTAGCAGCCATTTGCATGCGCTTGTTTGAAATCCCTTTTCCCTCCGCCACGACTTATGTCCAAGGAATCGGGCCAGTGGTCGGGTTGCCGCTAGATCCGGAACGATCTGCATGTTGGGATGCCGCCACCGGCCTTCCTTTGCGAATCGATGCTGGCTCCGACCGTATTGAACTGGGGGTCTACTCTGCAATTGGCGACAAACAGTTCCCGCATAGAATTCACGAGCTTCGGGATGGAAAGATGCTGATTGAATTTGAATTGGATTCTCTCGAGCTGTTCGACGTTACGACAACCACCGCTTTCACGCCTCCCAGCGGAATGAGCGCAAAACCATGGTGTGCCAACATGATTTCGCCTATTGCTGTCCGTTTAGGGTCCGCCTCCGAAGCTACTTCTCTCCCAGGTGGGGCAGGATCCATGACGCCGCTTCCAGCCGAACTCCTGGGCCGAGACCTGGTTGTTTTTCGGGTGGATGAAGCAGGACGAACTGTAGAAGTTCGGGCATTCACCGTCGCGGGAGAAGTTTCCTTCAAGGATCGGGAGAGGCAGACGCTTTTGAAGTCGAGGTTCAGGCCAGCAACCTGCGACGGTACGCCTGTCGAGGCAGACTTCTTGATGCCTCCAAATCCTCGCTAGGCCCTCTCTCCGCGCGGCTAGCCAAACTGCGGTGTACTACCTGGGTTTCAAGCCTACCAAGGTATTCACGAGCTTGGCGACCATAACTTGCGCCAGTAGGTCTTCACGCGGTTCCAGGTCGAGTCATCGACAGGCTTCTGCGCGGCGCCAGGTTTTTGTCGCGTGGGCGGCGGGGGTGGCGGCGTTGCTTGCGCGACCACCGGATCGCCTTCTACTTTGCCCTGAAAAATCAGCGTGGGCCTTACGTGCACTCGCCGCACCAGCACAATCAGGCTAGGGTCAAAGTCGGGCTGCACCTTGGCATTCGCATCGTACTGCAGCGGCGGCATGAATACCTGGTAGACAGGTTCTGGCTTCTCCACAGGGGGAGCTACGTTCGCCGGCGGCGGATTGGCTTTCCGCTCCTCAGACGCTTTCTTGATCTCCTCCGGTGAGGCCAGCACGCTGACTTCGCTGGCAGTTTGCGCCGGAATTGCCGCTGCCTGTTCTTCGCAGGCGCAACTTCCCGCCGCTGTTCGCAAGCTTTCAAGCTGTCCGTTGCTCAACGAAACATCGCCGTTTTGCGGCACCAGCACGCTCTGCCCGGTCAACTGCTGCTCGATGCGCACCGCCCCTTTGTTCGCGCGAATGCACATGGCACCCGCGGAATCCAGGCCCACCAGCACATCCTCCGGGCCGTTGCCGATCGAAATGGGCCGCGCCTGAATCTGTGGCGTGTACACCGTCAGTGCCAGATCATTCTCCAGGTGCGCGTGAATCGTGCCGCCTTCCAGCGCCAGCGTGAGCGCGCCGCCCGATTTCAGCACGGAAAAGTGTGCCGGGCCGCAGATGAGGATTTCTCCCCCTTCCACAAGCTTGATGCGCGCCTGCCCGGATTTCACGCGGACATCGCTGCCGCTGCGCAAAACGGTGCGCACCTGCCCGTGCACCACATCCACGCTCATCGGTCCTTCGATGGAGATGGAGTCGCCCTCGATAGCCCCGACGGAATCGCCGAGCGGCGGATTGTCTCCTTGCACCAGCAGCGGTACCGCCAGGCCGCCCCACACCAAAGCCCCAGCGCAGAGAATCTTACCGATTCTCCGCATCATCCCTCTCCGGTTGGGGCTGTTCACCAAGGCAGTTCACTCCGAAACGCGCAACGTCACGGCAACCCTCTTATACTATAGGAAGATGGCAACCCCGGAAAACCGCAAGGAAGAGGCGCCCGCGGCGATCAGCGCGCACTACGACGTTCGCCTGCCCAAATTGCCCTGGCACCGGCGTATGCAAATTCCCGTTATCGCCGCGTTGGTCTTTAGCGTGATCCGCACCGTGGGGCCGACTCTGCGCTTTGAAGTGCTGGGCCGCGCCAAGGTCGAGGCCTTATGGGCAGCGAAGCAGCCCTGCATCTGGGCTTTCTGGCATCGCGTGATTCTGCCCATGGCCTGGTATGGCCGGAATCTTGGCATTGTGGTGATGAACACTACCGCCTTCGACGGCCAGTGGACCCGCAAGGTGATCGAGTGGCTGGGCTTCGGCACCGCCCAGGGCAGTTCCTCGCGCGGCGGCTTGCGCGGCCTGCAAGTAATGGCCAAGCGCATTGCAGAAGGTCTCGACTGCGCCTTCACCATTGATGGCCCGCGCGGTCCCCGCTACGTGGCCAAAGTGGGGCCGGTGTTGCTCGCGCGAATGACCGGCGTGCCCATTCTAGTGTTGCATGTGGGCGTCGAGCGCGGCAAAACCATTGAGAAAACCTGGGATCACTTTCTGCTGCCGGGATTGTTCACCCGCGCGGTGATCATCGCCAACGAACCGATCTACGTGCCCAAAGATGCCGATTCCGAGATGATCAAAACGAAGCACGAAGAGATGCAGAAGGCCTTGGAACGCGTGCGCGACATCGCGGAAGGCTGGTTTGCGATGAGCGAAGACGAACGCAACCGCTACCGCGCCCAGATTGGGCCGTAGGCGGAGTCCGCGGAGGCTAAACAGTTTGCGGAAAAACTAGGGGGTCGGAGCTTTAGCTCCGACAATGAGTGCCTGGGCTCCATTGGGCGTTAGCCCCTGAGGGAATGACGGTGTTCTCTGAGTCCAGAGTATCCAAATTCCGGACCGCCTCAATGAGCCTAAATCTTGTCCCTTCAGCTAATTGCCATCGCGTTCGCCGAGCTTTACCGGAACGTCCACTTTCTTGGCCCCGCGATACACCGTGAGCGTCACGGTATCGCCGGGGCGCTTGCGGTTCAGCAGTACATCCACATCGTACTGATTCGTCACCTTCTGCCCGTCCAACGCCACGATCACGTCGCCTCCGATGATGATGCGCCGCATGCCCGCCTCGGCCACGCGGTCGCCTCCGCGGATGCCCGCGGCGGCCGCCGGGCCGCCTTTCGCGGTCTGCTCCACCAGCAAGCCATCCTGGACGGGCAGATCGAGCGCTTCCGCCAGCCATCCGCCAACCGCCAGCGTCGTTACGCCGAGATAGGCGCGCCGCACGCGCCCTTCCGCCATCAGATCGTTGGCGATGAGCTTCGCCGTGTTGATCGGAATGGCGAAGCCGATGCCCGCGGTGGTTCCGGAGGGCGTGTAGATCGCGGAGTTGATGCCGATCACTTCTCCATGCGTGTTGATCAACGGCCCGCCGGAATTGCCCCGGTTGATGGAGGCGTCCGTCTGAATCGCTTGATCGATGAAGGTCGTCTGGCTGGTCTGCACCGTGCGGCCCAGGGCGCTCACCACGCCGGTTGTCAAGGTTGACTGGAAACCAAACGGATCGCCGATGGCCAGAACTTTCTGTCCCACCTGCAGCGTCGAAGAGTCGCCCAGCGGCAGCGCGCTAAGCTGCTTGCCTTTGGGTTCGATCTTCACCAGCGCGACGTCATTGCGCTGGTCCGCGCCAATGAACTTCGCCGGATAGCGGCTCTGATCGCCCAGAATCACTTCAATCGCCTGCGCACCCGCGACCACGTGATAATTTGTCAGGATAAAACCCCGCGGATCGATCACGAATCCTGAGCCTGCGCCTTCCACCGGCACGGGATCCATGAAGAAATCGTACTCCGTGGCCTTCGTCAAAATATTGGCAACGGCCGGCGATGCCTGGCGGTAGATACGCACGTTGATGGATTCGTCCTCGGTCAGCGCTTCATTCTTGCCGGCCACAGTCTTCTCGCTCAGGCCGGGCTGCGCGCCGATGCGCCGCGCTTCCACATTTTCCGCCTGCTTCGGACCGTAGCGCGCCCCTACCCAAAAGGCTCCCAGCACCAGAATCAGGGCCACCAGAATCAAGCGTCCTCGGTTGTTCTTCATTCCTTGCGTCATTTGCGTAAGGCCTCCGCCTTCCCGGCGAGTCCGTATTCCTGACCTCTAGTATAGAAAAATACGCGGCGTCCGGCGAATTCCTCCTGGCCTTACGAAGCGGAGGATTTTCGGAGCTTCGCGGCGAGTGCGTGCACCTGCGCGCGCGTGGATTCCATCGTTCCCGAGCAATCGATGGTGTAGGTGGCCAGGCGCATCTTCTCCTCCAGCGGGAGTTGCGCGGCGATGCGGCGCTTGGCATCCAGCTCGCTCATGCCGCGCGCTTTCAACCGCTCGAGTTGCTGCTCCGGCTCGCACCAGGCCACTACCAGCCCGTCGAGTTTGCTCACAAAGCCCGCTTCGACCAGCAGCGCCGCCTCCACAAACGCAGCATGGCGCACGCCGCTCCGTTTCCACTCCTCATACTGGTTGAGCATGATCTGCTCGACGCGCGGATGCAGGATCGCGTTGAGTTTCGCCAGCCTGGCGGGATCGGCGAAGACGATCGCTGCCAACTTGGCGCGGTCAATTCGCCCGTCGGCCCCGGCGAGCTCCGCGCCAAACTCCCGCAGAATCTCCTCGCGCGCCGATTGCCCCGGCTCCATCAGTTTGTGGGCCACGGAATCCGCGTCGAGCACCGGAAAACCCATTTCGCGCAGCAGCGCCGCCACCGCGCTCTTTCCGCTGGCAATGCCGCCGGTTAAGCCGAATTTCAGCATAAAATCCGGAACTCTCCCCTAACGTTTAGAAAGCCCGCCTCGGAAAGTCTGCGCTCAAAATCGCGCGCGGCGCAGCAAAATCTTCTAATCCCCGCCAACCGCGGCGTTGGGAAGCCGCCGCCACCGCGCGGCTTTCACCGTGTTGCTCATCAGCATCGTGATGGTCATCGGTCCAACGCCGCCCGGCACCGGCGTGAGCGCCCCGGCTACCTGCAGCGCGTCGGGATGCACATCGCCCAGCAGTACATTCCTCTTCGCGCGGAATTTTTCCAGGCGCTCCGGAAAATTGCGCAGCAGCCGCGCAGCCTCGGCCGGATCGGTGACTTTGTTGGTGCCGACGTCAATCACCGTGGCGCCCGGGCGAATCCAATCGGGTTGCACGAAACCCGCTTTGCCCATCGCCGCGACGACGATGTCCGCGCGGCGGACAACCTCCGGCAAATCGCGCGTCTTGGAATGGCAGATCGTCACCGTCGCATTCGCGTGCATCAGCAGAAGCGCCATGGGCTTGCCAACAATGTCGCTGCGGCCCAGCACCACGGCGTTCGCGCCTTCCAGGGGAATCTGGTAGCGGCGGAGAATTTCCATGCAGCCGGCCGGCGTGCATGCGACAAGCCCCGGACGATTGCTGACCAGCTTGCCCAGGTTCACGGGATGGAAACCATCCACATCCTTCGCGGGATCGACAGCTTCCAGGATGCGTTTAGCGTCCACCTGCGCGGGCAAAGGCAGTTGCACCAGGATGCCGTCCACGTTGTTGTCGGCGTTGAGGTCGCGCACCAACTGCAACAATTGCTCCGTGGAAATGGAGGCGGGCGGCGTGTGCAGCCAGCTCGCCAGGCCCAGTCGTTCGCAAGCCGCGATTTTGGTTTTGACGTAAAGCTGCGAGGCTGGATTTTCGCCGACCAGCACCGCAGCCAGCCCCGGTCGCACACCCTGCGCGGTGAGCTTGCGGGTTTCTTCTTTTAATTCCTCAAAAATCTGGTCGCGGATTTTCAGACCGTCCAGGAGGCGTGCGCTCATGCACAGAGAATAGCACAGGAAAAGTTGCGGGCAGCCCGCAGCCGCCGGCTAGTCGGACTTTTTCACGAGCTGCAATTCTGACGTTATTCAAACTACGCAGCACGCTGTCATCTTGAGGGGCGCGCCGTTTGCGCCCCGCAAGATCTCAATTAATACACCTTGCACAATCTTGATGTTGGGGTCCTTCGGCGATCCTCATCGGATCGCCTCAGGTGGAAAGAGCAGCGCTACTCCGGCACGTGATGCCCCTTCCCCAGATCTGCCCTCAAAGTGCAACGGGTGTTCTGGGTCGCCTAAGCTTTTATCGTCCTGACCACCCACCTACAGAGCGCTCTTCAGCACCTCAAGCCCGGCCCGGGAAACCTCCACATCGTCCTCGGACTTGCCTCCACTGAATGCCGCGATCACATAGCCGGTCTTCGCCCGGGCAATCACGCCACCTTGCCAGCCGAATTCGCCAATCATCGGCGGGCGCGTGCCGCTGCCGCTATTCTGCAGCGTGTCCGCCATCTCCGCCGCCTTTGCGTAAGCGATCCCCAGTAGATTGGAGCCGTTGTTGCCCGTCGAGGGAGCATCTTTCATCCGGCCCACCACCACCATCTTCGAGCTCCAGGACTGAAGGGTGTCGCCCTCGAAATAGGCCACGACTGCAACTCCCCCGATCTTGAGCTCCGTGGCGTGCTTCTTCATCGCCAGCAGCGCCGCGTCCGCCGACGCATCGAAGTTCTTCGCGCTGCCCTGCTCGGTGGCGTTGACCGCCCCGATCTCCTCAGTGTTGGAAGCAGCTCTCCCGAAGCGTCCCTCGCCGGCGCCGATTATCGCCAGCAGAAGCATGCTTACCGTGAACAAGTGTGTCTTCATATTTTTCCTCTCTGCTCGCCGCGTGGTGCAGCTTTTCGGATGAGTTCAGGATTCACGAGGGCAGCATACCACTCCAGCAAGTATCCGGGAGCGGTGAGGGCAGGGCTGCCATGGCCTACGCTTTGATCGAGGACCACGCGAAAACGTCTCAGCGCGCTAAACCTGCGCCGCCCGCCACACTCCGAACATCAGTGGCCCGGACCTGCTCCGAGGGTCTCCCGGTGCCACCACCTAAGTGCTTGAAAATATGCGGCTTAACATGTTCCACGTATGCGTCTGCGCAGCGCAGGATCCGAGTACCCGATTGCAGCCACAAGGCCCGGGCAGACGCCTGCCGCGCCTCGGGAACTTTTGTGTTGGCTGACGGGAATTCTACACAGCACCAACGGAAAGCACGATACGGGAGAATACATCATGGAAATTTACTCGAAAGCGGCTCTGGCTGTTCTGGCTGTGGCGCTTAGCTCCGCCCCGGTCCTGGCGCAGGGCGACCCACAGGATCCGCCACCCGAGCAGCAAGGACCTCGGGGTGGGTTCGGGGGACACGATCAAATGCGAGCCGGGGGCCCCGGTGAGGAGCGAGGCCAATGGGGTCATAGGCAAGATGGCTTCGGCGGAGGCGAACGCATGGGCGAGCGCGGTTTCGGCAGGGGGCAAGGGGAATTCGGCCTCGCACGCCTTTTGAAAGACCCGGCCATTCGGGAGAAGCTCGGTATCACCGCCGAACAAGTAGGCGCGATCCGCAAGCAGGAGTCGGACTTCCGCAAGTCGGAAATTCGCGAGCGTGCCGATCTTGAGGTGAAGCGGGTTGACTTGAAGGACCTGCTCGAAGCCGAGAAGCCGGATCGCGCCGCGATCGACAGCAAGCTCCAGGAAATCAGCACCGCGCGACTGGCTCTGGAGAAATCTGCTATCCACTATCGCTTGACCATGCGCGAAGCAATTACCCCCGAGCAACGCGAGAAGCTCCACCAATTGATGAGTGAGCGCTGGCGGCACGATGGTGGCCCGGCACGTCCCGGCCCACGCGGGGAAGGACACAAGGGTCAGCACGCTCCGGCTCCGGCGCCTAATGCGCAGGGGCAACCGCAGCCGAAGAACTAAGCAAACCCAATCGGCGGCGTAACACAAATCACCGCGCTCTAAAATGTTTCGGGTGCCCCTCGCTTTTGTCGAGAGGCACCCGTTCTTGTATCAATCGTCCGGCCGCCGGTCGTGTTTCGACCCTCTCTTTGTTACTTGAGCGTGGTCAAGCGATACCCAGCTCCGCGTTGAGGAAGCCGACGAAATACTTCCACGCGAGATAGTAAATAATCAGGCCAACGGGCAACGCAAACGGAGCCAAAACGAAAACTACGTGAGGAACGGTGAAACCGAGCAGCCGCGCGACGACGTAGCCGCCCGGTGCCAGCAGCAGCGGCAGGGCCCCACCGAACACGCCGAGAGAAACGCGCCGGCCTGCGAAGAACGCACGGTACAGCACGTTCCACAACCCCCAGGCATTGGGCACCGCGGCCATCGGGAACACGATCACGCGCTCGATGGGGATGGGGACATCCCAGACATAACGAATGATCGTGTAGCTGGTCATAATCACCAGGAGAAAAACAGTCGGTACCGCAATTCCGGCGAGATAGGCGCGCAAATACGGATGCTTGTTCATGGTTACTCCTTTCTTACAGGTGGTACAACAACGCGGGAATGATTCCCGGGAAAAAGCAAAGCACGGCAGCAAGGGTCGCGAGCAAGGCCCAATCCCACCAGGGCACGCGTAACGTGCGCTGATCGAGCCGCTGCAGCATCGCCGGCCACAGGTCGCGCCCGAGTTCGACGCCGTGAGCGGGGGGCAGAGAATCCTTCAACCGCTTCTTCAGATCGTCAATTTCCGGTTCTTTCATAGGTGGACTCCTGCCTGCGATAGCGTTTTTCTCAAGATGCGCACGCCGCGAAAGACACGCAACTTCACGGCGCTTTCTGAAATCCCCAGGGCCTCGGCGATGCTCTCGTAGGGCTCTTCCTCCACCAGCGCGAGCAAGACAACGGCGCGAAGGCGCGGCGAAAGCTTGTTCATCGCCCGATGAATTTCGCGGCGAAGCTCGAGTTGCTCTCCGGGCGGCTGCTGCGCCGTGGCGGGCAGCTCGTCCGGCAAAGGCACTTCGCGGCGCGCATGACGAAGGTGATCGATGGCCGCGTTCGTGGCGATGCGCCGCAGCCACGCGCCGCAATTTCCCATGGCCGGGTCGAAGCGGGCGTGGGCCCGGTGCATGCGCCAGAAAGTTTCCAAGGTCAAATCCTCGGCAACGGCGGTATTGCGGACGATGCGCATGAGCCAGCGAAAGATTTCGCCCTGGTGCTGCCGGAAAAGCGCTTCGAAGGCATTCACATCGCCCGCTGCGAATCGCTCCAGCAGTTCCATGCACCGCCTCTATCTACACTTACTGTCCGGGAAGCTCCAAGGTTACATTATTTTTGGGGCCGCGCTTGCTGAAGGATGCCAATGGATGGCCACCCGAAGTTGTATCAACGTGTTAAAGGTGCGCCCGTCGAACTTATCGCACCGGGCACTACTTCACCAGCGCGCTCCCACCAACGGACGAATCTTGCTTTCATAGATACGGCGCACGCCGGCCATCGCTACTTCCGTTAGCGGTGGCAGCTCTGAAGACTGGCAGTTTTCGGCAACCTGCTCGGACCGTTTTCCTCCGGGTATCGCGCAGCTCACCGCATCGAACATCAAGATCCAGCGCAGTGCAAACTGACTCATCGAAACGCCGGCAGGCAGGAGTTTACGGATCTCTTCCACCGCCTCGAGGCCAAGATCGTAATCCACACCGGAAAAGGTTTCGCCGATATCAAAAGCCTCGCCGCGCCGGTTGAAATTCCTGTGGTCGTCCTTTGGAAAAGTGGAATCCCGGCCGAGCTTACCCGTGAGCAGACCGCTAGCGAGCGGCACGCGCGCAAGAATGCCCACGTGCCTCTGTTTCGCCTGGGCAAAGAAAACTTCCGCCGGACGCTGGCGAAAACAATTAAAGATGATCTGCACGGTCTGAAGGTTGGGATACTGAATGGCCCGCAAAGCCTCTTCCACTTTCTCAACGCTGACACCGTAGTACCGAATTTTCCCGGCTCGCACCAAACCGTCGAGAATGCTAAAAATTTCGGGCCTGTCGTAGACCTCGTGAGGAGGACAGTGGAGTTGTAACAGGTCCAAAGCGTCGGTCGAAAGATTCCGCAGGCTCTGCTCGACCCACGCCGTCAAATTCTCCCGGTTATACCCTTCAACCGTCTGCTGGGGCAGCCGCCGGCCAGCCTTTGTCGCCACGACGATTTCGTCCTTCCTGCTCTTTTTAAGTTTTGCAGTCAGCCGCTCGCTTCGCCCATCTCCATAAACGTCGGCGGTATCGATAAAGTTGACGCCGCAGTCAATCGCTTTGTGCAGTGCGGCCAAGGATTCTTCATCCGATACCGCGCCCCACGAGCCCCCGATGGCCCATGCGCCAAAACTCACCTCCGAGATTTTGTAGGGGGTTCTTCCCAACACACGGCAGCGCATCGTTGCCTCCTGTCTGCTCCTTGTAAAGAAATGCTAAGCCCAGGTGCGCAGGCCGATAACGCCCCAATAAGCAAGGTAGGCAGCGGCGATCAGCAGTGCCAGGATGACCGCCGTCGAAAACCTGCGGACCCAGCAGCGAACCTCTTGTTTGGGTGCGCGCCACAAGGCGATGGCGCCTGCTACGGAAGCGACACCATAATCCACGGTGGCCAGGAAGAAAGCAGCGGACCACCCCGTCAGATGCCCCATTCGCGAAATCAGGTCATCGCTGGCGAGCATAAATATGACCACAACCGCTGCCAAGCTCAACACCGCGATCAGCGGCCACAATCTCATCCATCGCTCCTCCGGGCGGCGGCGCTTTTTGCTGAGCCCGCCAAGGAGCCAGAACGGCGCATAGACCAGGACCGCGACGACGGCGAGCACGAACCACGCCGTGAGAATAATCTCCGCGAACGCGAGCCAGGTGGGGATGCGCTTAATGGTCTGCGTCCCGCCGCCGATCTGAATGAATTGGCCTTTGGCGTTGGGGGTGAGCAATTCAACCGTGGCCACGGGATCGGGCAGCCCTTTCTTGGGCACATCGCGGAACTGCGCACCGGTAACAGGGACGGAAACTTGATTTCGTCCACCCAGAGTGCTTGCGAGGAGTTTGCCGTCGTCAAAGCGGACAAGTACTAACCCCAACAGGCGCTCGAGGAAGTGAGTCATCTCATTGCGCGGCGAGTCCAGTTGGTACCAACCCGCATATGCGCTGACATTCGCGGGCAGCGACGCCACCGGCGGCAGCGTTGGTTTTTGCAGATCGCGTGTGACGTAAGCACGGATGGCCTTGCCGATCTTCTCAAACGCGTCGCCATTCCCTGCGTTGATGCTGTAGAAGTAGCCCACGCCGTAGTCGGGCAGATACGCCATTTCCGTCAGGCCGCCTTCGACTCCTCCATTGTGTCCGTGGTAAACGAAGCCCTCGTGGATGCTCCAGTAGTTGCTCATGCCATAGCCCGTTTTCAATCCTTGTTGCGCCGCCCAAGTCCGGGTGGGGATTTCCATGCGATCAATCGAACTTGCCGGCATCACTTGCGTGCCGTTTACGGTGCCGCGATTGAGATAGAACTGAACGTAAGCTGCCATGTCCTTGGCGGAGGCGTTGATCGAACCGGCCGGACGATACAGAATGTTCCAGTAGGGATAGGGAGTTTTGCCATCAGGGTGATACAGGGTCGTCAGCGGCGGCGAAGCCGTCTGAAAATAGGTTGCTGTTTTCATGCCGATGGGCTCGAAAAAGTTTTGCGTCACGTAATCTTCGAAGCGTTGACCAGTAATCTTCTCCACGATGTAGGCGGCAACGGCAGGCCCTGAATTGCAGTAGGCCATGCGGGTGCCCGGCCGCCAGCGTGAAATGCGCGAGTGGTGGTCATAATCCAGCGCTTCGCGCAGGCTCATTCCTGGAGCATCCTTCGCGTATTCGCGCAAGTGCATGTCGTCCCAGCCGGTTGTGTGTTCCAGGAGATCCACAACGCGCACCGGGTCACTCGCTTCCCAGCGATTCTGAAACCTCAGGGGCCAGCTTGTGCACAGGATCTTCCAGCGAAAGCTTGCCCTCATTGGCTAGCTTAAGGATGGACAGCGCGGCGAAAGCCTTGGAAGTTGAGCCGATGCGGAACAGTGTCTCCGGACTTGTGGTACGATCCGCGGCTACATCCGCTTTGCCGAGACCTGCAATCCACTCGGGACCCTCGCGGTGTACGATCGCGACGGCCATGCCCGGTGTGTGCGTGTCCTTGAGGATCTTCTCCAATTGTTGCTTAAGTTCTTCAATGGACTGCGCCGGCTTCGGCGTCTCCTCTTTCTTGTTCTGGGCAAAACAGGGAATCGCGAGCAGGCAGAAAAGAAAGAGGCGAGTGATGGATTTCACGATTGGCATTCTCCTCGTGGAAGGACCAGGCGCAAGGCCTGGCCGGAATTCGCTAAATTGTGGCAGGAGCGCGCATCGCTCGTAGGATACCGCTTTTACAATTCACCGCCAGCTAAAATGACGTACTCCGGAGCTACCTTCACAGGCAGCTTGCGGGCCCGCTGTCGGCAATCAGGCGTGCGGCCTCAATGCAGTAGCGATTGTGGGTCTAGTAAGCTCGCGGTTCAGATTGGTTCGCCAGCCTTGGCTATGCACTCTTCGACAATTGAGTTGGTAACCCGGAAGTCCAAGTCCCTCCGGAGCTTTGCGACTAGCTCTCTGGTTCCCTCGGCGAAGCCTTCCAATTGGAGCCGAGCCAAGATCGCGACAGTGCCCACTGGTTTGAGGCCTTTGGCTTTGGCAATTGATCTGGCCCGGCGCTCGTCCCCAATGAATACTGCAGTATTCTTTTCCTGACCCTGCACAATTGCTTCCGCCTCGCCTTCACCCAGCTCCGCGGTCAGCAACTCGACGTTCACCTTGTCCGCGGACATGCATCTGGCAAAGCGACCGCTTTCAAAAAGCTTTCGGAGGCGATAACGGAAGCGATGCTTGACGTTAACTTCCCGCTGAACGCTGATCGGGATGTAGATCACGTCGAAGAACAGAGATAAAGGTATTACAAGCTCCAGGTGAGCCAAGTTGATAAGAGGACCGCTGTCTATGACGGCCGCGCGCAACTATTCCTTTGAAAGGCTTGAGAGGAGTAAGAGACCCATGCCGATAGCGACCAGCGCACCGACAGCCTGGACATTTTCCTTACCCTGCTTTTGTTCCTTTAGGAATGCGACGACATCATTTTCGATTTTTCCGGGTGTATCCCAGCGCGAGAACCGAAAAATGGGCTTGAGTCTGCTGAGAATGGAGTGGTCCGCCACGCCAGCTTCAACAATGGGGATGATGAGCTTGTTTCTACCCAAGGCGTAATTGAGTTCTTTTTCAACGGCTGATCCAGTGCTTGTAGTGACGATAGCCAGGAGGCAGTCGCAACGGTCGATCGCACCGCGGACTTGGTCCTGCAAGATCGCGTTTCTTTTCGAGGATGGCAGAGCGAACCCCGGCCGTTGCGGAACGAATACTTCGATGCCATGTGCTGCCGCGAGCGTCTGCAATCTCCATACGATCGCCTGTTCGTCGGGGTCGACACTGTAGCTGAGGAATACCTTGAAAGCCATGGTAGCTATCATCTTACGTCCGGTGGTCGAAAAGAACAGTGAAAAGTTTCCAAAGGATCGACGCAAGCCAGAGGCAGAAACGCCCGGGCTCATCGCCCGGGCGCCTTGCCTTACTCAAAACTGCTTACTGAAAACTAGTAGATGTCGTACTGCTCCCAGTGCAGCGTCGCATCGGACTGGATGATGATGTGCTTGTGCGCGTTCTGCTCGAGTTCATCGATCAAAATGGACTCGCGTGTCTTCAGCGCCTTGGCTATTTCCGGATGCACGCGCAGCGTGAGGTTCGGCCCTTCGTGATCGGCCACGGCCATCTTTCGCGCTTCCGACTGAATTTCGTAGCAGAGCGTGGGGATGGACTTGACCATGCCCGAGCCCGTGCAATACGGGCAGGGCTGGCAAAGCACGCGCTCCAGCGCTTGCTTGGTGCGCTTGCGCGTGATGCACACGAGGCCAAACTCATTGAACGAAAGGGCCTTCGACGGCGCCTTGTCCTGCTCCAGCGCCGACTGCAGCGCCATCAGCACCTTTTCGCGGTTGCGTCGCTCCTCCATGTCGATGAAGTCCACCACAATGATGCCGCCGAGGTCGCGCAAACGAATCTGCCGCACGATCTCCTTCACGGCTTCCAGGTTGGTCTTGACGATGGTGTCCTCGAGGCGCGTGGAGCCCTTGCCCACGAATTTCCCGGTGTTGACGTCGATGGCCACCAGCGCTTCCGTGTGGTTGATGACGATGTAGCCGCCGGACTTCAGCCACACCTTGGCGCGCAGCGCCTTGTCCAGTTCGTGCTGGATGCCGAACTCCTCGAAGATCGGCTGCTCCTTGGTGTAGAGCTTGACCTTGGTGACGAGTTTTGGCTGGAAGCGGCTGACGAATTCCACCACCTTGCTGTATTCCTCTTCGTTGTCAATCCAAATGCCCGTGAAATCGTCGCTGACGTAGTCGCGAAGGATACGCTCGACCAGGTTCAGGTCGCGGTGCAGCAGCGAGGGCGCTTTGCGATCGTCGTTCTTGTGCTTGATCTCATTCCACGTCTTGCCCAGGAACTCGATGTCCGTGCGGATTTCATCGTCCGTCGCGTCGCCTGCGGCTGTGCGCACGATGAAGCCGCCCGGATAACTGCCACGCGCTTCGCCAACCAGACGGCGAAGGCGCGAGCGGTTTTCCGCGCTGGCAATCTTGCGGGAAACCCCGATGTGGTCAATCGTCGGCATGTACACCAGGAAGCGTCCCGGCAAGGCCACGTGGCTGGTGATGCGCGCGCCCTTCTTGCCCAGAGGTTCCTTGGCAATCTGTACGACGACATCCTGGCCCGACTTCAGCATTTCGGAAATGAGCTGCGGACGGCGCTGCGGCGCATGCCCGGCATGATGCCCGCGGTGAGGACCATGTCCGTGGCGCTCAAAGCGCCCGCGGCCCCGGTCGCCACCTCGGTCGCCCCGATCTCCCCGGTCACCTCCCCGGTCACCACGATCTCCTTGGTCGCCCCGATCACCTCGATCGCGGCGTCCGTCCTGGCGTCCACGCGGCCCCCGGTCATCCCGACCGCGCTGCGGCCGCTGGAAGCGGGAGCGCGGGTTGCTGCCGATGCGCGCCGAATCACGCCGCACAAATTCCTCGCGCGGTGCGCTCGCACTGCGCGGGCTGCGCGTTTCGCCGGGAAGGAGCACGACGTCTTCCTCGATGCTCGTTTCACTGGTGGCGCCCTGTGCCGGAATGGACTCGTACTGTCCCCCCTCGGTGCGCCCCCCGCCTTCCTCGCGATCGAAGGCTGCTTTAGCCGCTTCGATCACTTCCTGATGTTCTTCCTGCTCTTGACGATCTTCTCGCTCTTCTCGCTCGTCCTGTTCTTCCTCGGATTCTTCTTCGCCGCGCTCCCGCGCCTCCTGCTCGGATTCCTCGGCAAGCTCCTCCTCGGAAACGTGGTCCTCGGCGTCACGCGCGTCTTCGTGAGCTTCCTCGTGAAAATCCTCGTGGTGCTCCTCGTGGGACCCTTCGCCTTCTTCTTCAAAGACCGGGCCGCCTACGTGCGAATCCGCTTCGGCCCGCGCCTGGGTCTCTTCATGCTTGGCCTCAACCAGCCGCGAAGAGAGTGCGGAGAGTTCTTCCTCGCTAAGGCCGGAGGTTCCGTTGTGGTGCGCCTCGGCGTGAGCTTCCTCGCGGCGCTCTTCCGCACGCGCAGTCTCCTGCTCGGGGGATTCGGCGGCAGCGTGAGTCTCTTCCGTCCGTGCTTCACCGCCAGCGGCCGCTTCGCCTTCCGCTTCGGTGTCCGCTAGAACCCAATGTGGCAAGCTTCCGGAGAAACGCCGTGGCACGCCGGAGTTCGGCTGCATGCCGGCCGCCGGCCGCGCGGGCTGCTGTTCAAAATCGGGCTGGCGCTCCTCGGGCTCGTGGTCTCCCAACGGCTCGACCGGAGGTGGCACCGGACGCCCGCGATACTTGGCGAGCGATTCACCCGGCAGGACGATGTCGTCCTCCTTCCGCTCGACCGGCGTGCTTGGGCCGCGATCACCCGAAGGGCGGCGATTGTCAAAGCCGCGCGAATCGCGTTCGCCCTGCGGCGAAGCGTACTTCGAGGGAGGCAAATTCCGTCCGCCTGGGCTGCGGTGACGTCCACCGCGATCGCGATCGCTGCTTCCGCCACGCCGGCGTCCCCAGCGTCCTCCCCGCCCGCGTCCGCGATCGCCGCCGCGATCGCCACGGTCCTGACCCGGGCCGCGATCGTTTCCAATACGCGGCGGATAATTCCGTGTGGGGTTGTAGGAGGGAGCAAAATTCTGGGGAGCAGAGGCATTGGAATCCGGCTGGCGCTCCTCCGGTTCGGAAACTTCCGAGTCCCCGCCGGGTTCTTCGCCGTGCGGCGCATCAACTGCGTTGCCCGGTTCTACAGAGTGATCCGGCTCGTGGCCGTGATACTCTTCGCCACCCGCCCGCTCCTCGTAGCCTCCGCGGTCTTCCGTTTCTTCGTCCAGGCGCACCTCTTCGTGCACCGCTGCCGCCAGCGTTTCCCCCGGCAGAACTTCGATGGCCGGTCCTCCCTGAGCCGCCAGCGAGGGCGCATCTCCGTGAGGCTGACCATGATCGTAATCCTCGAGGTTTTCGAAAACGTCGCTGACATACAGGAACGCGTCGCCATCCAGGCCGATATCCACGAATGCCGATTGCATGCCCGGCAGAACGCGCGTGACTTTTCCCTTGTAGATGCTGCCGACGAGCGCGAACTCTTTCTCACGCTCAATGTAGATCTCGACTAGCTGTCCGTCTTCCAAAATGGCGACACGTCGCTCGTGCGAGCCCGCCGATATAACCAATTCTTTCGACATGAATACTCCTTAAGATGCATCGCCGCTGGAACCTCTCGCTCGGGGGTCCAAGGCAGGGCGCCGCCCAGACGCAAGTCGGGGCACGCTGGCAACAACTTTGCTGTTGCGGCATTGCGTTCGTAGCCGGAGGAAAGGGCCGCAGTGCGGCTCTCGTACTTCTTTAACCTTCTGCTAACGAGGCTAGGCCGTTGCCGGGATCTCCCCGGGGTAACGGCGGACGATGCTATCCTCACTCTTCAGATTCCTTCTTGATTAGCAACCCCGGCTTCAATCGGGGCCGCGGAACCGGCGCAACCTCCCTGAACTGAGATGATGCGCTCGGGACTGGCTATGACTTAGTTAACGAATCGGCGCAGCCGGACGTTCATTACCAGGCCAATCGCCAGGAATACAAACAACGTGGCCGATCCTCCGTAGGACATCAGGGGCAAAGGGATGCCCGTTACCGGCATTGCCCCGATGACCATAGCCACATTCACCAAAACGTGAAACCCCAACGCCGCTGCCACGCCCATGACCAGAAACATTCCCGCGCGGTCCTTCGCCCGCTGGGCGTTCTGCACCAAACGCAACAACAACGCCATGTACAGCCCCAAAGCAAGCAGCACGCCTTTGAATCCCTGTTCTTCCGCCCACGCCGACATTATAAAGTCGGAGTACCGGACCGGAATGTACCCAAGTTGATTCTGGCTGCCGTTGCCGAAACCTTTCCCCCAGAAACCGCCCGAGCCCACGGCTATCTTCGATTGCAATACCTGGTAGCCGGAGCCTTTCGCGTCTTCTTCGGGATGTAAGAACGACGTAACCCTTTCCTTCTGGTACGGCTTCAAGAAATGCCACCCGGCGGGTAGCATCAAGACGCCGATTAATACGATAGCCGCAGCGTGCTTCCATTGCAGCCCCGCCAGAAATGCGCCGACGACCAACATGGGCATCAATACGAGGGCCGTGCCCAAATCGGGCTGCTTCAAAATCAACGCCAACGGCAAACCAACGATTAACCCTGCTTTGATCAAATCCTGCAGGGAGAGCTCATCCGTGCGCACCTCCGCGAAGAAGCGCGCCAACACTATGATTATAATCAATTTGACCAATTCTGACACCTGGAGAAATTCCCCCATCACGGGAATCCACCGTTTGGCCCCAAACCGCGTATGACCCACCAATAAAACCGCCAATAACGCGGCAATTCCAATGATGTACAAAATGGGCGCCTGGTCCATGATCACGTGATAGTCCACTCGGGACAACGCGAACATCAGCACCACGCCCACCACCAGCCAGCGGATCTGCTTTAGGTGCATGCCCGCCAGCGCGCTGCCGTGCGTCGCCGAATAAATTTCGATCACGCCCAGCGCGCAAATCGCCGCCAGGATGGCCACCAGCCACCAATCGTAATCTCGTGTTCCGGGTGCGTCTCTCATTCCGCCCGCTTTCCTACTTTCCGCTTACGGCCGCGCCTTCTTCTTCTCGCTGGTCGAGAGCACGGCTGCCGATTCTTCCGGCTTGACGGCCGCTTTCCCGCTTTCCGGAGTCCCTCTATTCTCACTGTTGCCCAATTCGTCCTTCCGTAATGCGGTTGTCGCTTGGCCCTGATTCTTCTTTTCCTTCTTGTCGTAGTATGCCTTAACGATATCGCGGACGATCGGACCGGAGGTGCCGGCTCCATGCTCGCCCCCTTCCACCAGCACGGTGACCACAATCTCGGGATTCCTTCTCGGAGCGTAGCCTACGAACCAGGCATTGTCCTTATTCTGGCTCAAGCCTTTCCCAAGACGGTTTCTTTCCGTGTTACTCATAATTTGCGCGCTCCCGGATTTGCCGCAAAATTCAATGCCTTGCAATTTGATAGCGCCCCCCGTGCCTCCTTCGTTTACCACCCCATACATTCCCTGTGTGACTTGCTCTACGGTGTCCTCAGCCAAATCCACATGCATTTCACCCACGCGCGCCGCATCCTTCAGCAAGTGAGGTTGTTTGAAAACTCCGCCCGAGGCGATGCCGCCGATCGCGTAGGCGATTTGCAGCGGAGTCACGGTAACAGCGCCCTGCCCGATAGCAACCGAAATTGTAGATCCGGGATACCACTTGTGATGAAATACCCGCTGCACCCACTCCTCCGAGGGCACCAGCCCCGGCTCTTCGGAAGGCAAATCAATCCCCGTTTTTGATCCCAGCCCCAGCATCTTCGCGTATTTCGAAATCCGATCGATCCCCATGCGCATGCCCACGTTGTAAAAAAACACGTCGCAGGAATGCACAATGGCGGCGTGGAGATTCACAACGCCATGGCCCCCTTTGCCGTACACCCAACATTTGAATTGCCGCCCATAAAATGTAGCCGACCCCGGGCAAAACGCCGTGAAGTTTTCTGCCGGTACCTTCGATTCCAACATCGCCGTCGCCATCACGATCTTGAACACCGAGCCCGGCGCCAACTGCGCCTGGGTCACGCGATTCAGCAGCGGGCGATCCTCATCCTCATTCAGGCGCTGCCACTCTTCCTTGGAAACGCGCACGGCAAAGTCGTTCGGATCGGGCGCCGGGCGGCTCACAAATGCCAGTATTTCCCCGCTACGCGGATCGAGCGCCACGATCGCGCCCTTCTTGTCCGCCAGCGCCTTTTCCGCCACCTCTTGCAGATCGTAATCGATGGTCAATTGAATCTGCTTGCCGGGAATGGCTTCCTGCTGCGACAGGCGCATTTCCTTCATTTCCTTGCCCACGCTGTTGACCACCACGCGCCGCATCCCGTCCGTGCCCATCAGCAGATCGTTATATTGCCGCTCCAGTCCGGACTTGCCCGCGAAGTCGCCCGGCCGCAGCCTGCCGTTGCTCGCTTCGATCTGTTGCTCGCTCACTTCCCCCACATACCCGCTGGCATGCGACATGAACCCGCCCGGCAGGTACCTTCGCCGGTGCACCATCAACATTTCCAGCAGCGGAACATCCGCGCGGTGCGATTCGATGAACGCCACATCCGCCGGCGTCGCTTCCGGCTTGATCACAATGGGCTGGAATTTCGGCAGGTTTATCGTGTTGTTCAACTGCTCCTTCAGATCATCCAGAGACAACCCCAGCCCGTCGGCAATCGCGGGAAGATTCTTGTCCACGGCCGCGCTGTCGTCGCGCAGCAACAGCACGCTGAAGGAGGGATAGTTGTCCACCAGCACGCGCCCGTCGCGGTCCAGCATGCGCCCCCGCGGTGCAATAATGGGAATCGAGCGCACCCGATTGCGCTCCGCCAGTTGGCCATACTTATCGGAATCAATCACTTGGAGCTTCCAGAAGCCGAGGAGCAGCAGCGCGATCATGCCCACGATCACGTAGGAGGCAGCCGCCAGACGTTCCTGCGGCAATCGATTGTCGTTGCGAAACCAGTACGACACGAAGAACCTGCGCGCGAGCGCTCTTTTCTTCAGGGCTGAGCGATGCCCGCTCGCGCAATCTCTCTATTTGCAGCGAAGAAGCTCGAATTGTGCGTTCAACGAGGCCCCCACGGCCTCCGATGACTTGACCAAGCTCTCCCCTCGCCGCCAGGCTTCCGAAACCGCCATCTTCGGGAAGTCTCATTAAAAGTAGCACTTGCCTACGGGGGGCGCAACCCGTCCCAAAGGGCAGGTGGCGGGTCGTACAACGGCCGGCGCGTCTCGAGGGATGACCCGCGCTGTTCGTCAGGGCATGGCTTTTAACCCCAATTGATGTGACGGGCAGCCATGCCCCCTGTGTTGCCTGCCCAATCTCTCCTCTACGGGCTTCGGGTAGGCAGTGTTTCGCTTGGAGACTTTTGGCGTTTCGTGCTTTCCGCCGAATCAACTACAATTCTTAGTTCTCCATGGCCTCTCTTTCAGATAAGCCGCTGCGGCTCGCGCTCATTGGAATGTCTGGCGCGGGCAAATCCTATTGGACCAAGCGTCTTGCTTCTCTCGGATTCCCCGCAATTTCTTGCGACGATCAGATCGAAGCGCGTCTTGCTTCCGTCCTTCTGGCGGGGGGATTCAGCGGGATCAATGGCGTGGCTGCGTGGATGGGCTGGCCAGACCGCTCAACGTATGCCGAACGCGAAGCGCGGTACCTGGCGGAGGAGACTGCTACGCTCGACGATGTCCTTACAGGCCTGGGAAAAAATCCTTCCAGCGAACTCATTTTGGATACGACCGGCAGCGTGATTTACTGCGGCAACCATCTTTTGCATAGACTCCGGCGGCAGATGGCCATTGTGTACCTCGCGGCTTCCGCGGACGAGCAGCAACTTCTGATCCGGCGCTACCTGGAAGATCCCAAGCCCGTTTTGTGGCGAGGAGCGTTTCAGCCGAGACCCAATGAAACACCGCGCGATACCGTGGCGCGTTGCTATCCGGCGTTGATCGCGGCGCGCCGTCAAAGCTACGAAGTTCTGGCGCACTGCACCGTGCCGGTGGCCGGTCTGCGGGAATTGTCGCTGGAACCCGAAAATGCGGGGGCTTCCGCCGGTGAACGATTTCTGGAAAAAATCAGGGAGCAACTTGCGCACCGGAATTAGCCAGGTTCAGACGAAACGCCGATGAGATACCGCAGCACCTCCGGCAAGGCCCCACTCACCTCGTTGCGAGGTGCGACCCTCCGCGGCCTCGCGCCCGATGGCGGCCTCTACCTGCCCGTGGAGATTGCGCGCCACACTCCCGAGGAACTCGAGGAATTTCGCCGCCTGCCTTTCACGGAAGTTTGCTTCCGCGTGGTGCGCCCATTCGCCACGCCGGATGTGCCCGAAGAAGTTCTCTGGCAAATCGTCGCCGAAGCTATCAATTTTCCGGTGAAGCTCGTCTCGCTCTCGCCCGCTCTGCACATTCTTGAGCTGTTTCACGGCCCCACGCTGGCCTTCAAGGATTTCGGCGCGCGCTTCATGGCCCGCCTCATGGGCTATTTCGTGCGCGGCGAAGAGCGGCAACTTACCGTGCTGGTGGCCACGTCAGGCGACACTGGCAGCGCCGTCGCCCACGGTTTTCTCCGTGTGCCCGGCATCCGCGTTGTGATTCTCTATCCCTCGAAGCGCATCAGCGAAGCCCAGGAAAAGCAGTTCACCACGCTGGGCGAAAATATCACCGCCCTCGAAATCTCCGGCACCTTTGACGATTGCCAGCGCCTGGTGAAGCAGGCCTTCGCCGACGAAGCCCTGAATCAGCGCGCCTTTCTCACTTCCGCTAACTCCATCAATGTCGCGCGCCTGCTGCCGCAAATGTTCTATCACGTCGCCGCTTACCGCCAGTTGCCCGTGGCCTCCGTGCCGTTGATTGTCTCGGTGCCCAGCGGCAATTTCGGCAATCTCACCGCGGGACTATTCGCGAAGCGCCTGGGACTGCCGGTGTCGCGATTTATTGCCGCGACCAATGCCAACGACGCGGTGCCGCGCTATCTGCTGAGCGGAGAATACAAACCGAAAGAGGCCGTTGCCACGTACTCGAATGCCATGGACGTCGGCAATCCCAACAACTTTCCGCGCTTGTTGGATTTGTGCCGCAATCGCATCGAAAACGTCCGCAAAGAAATTTGGGGGCAGAGCGCCACTGATGAAGAAACGCTGCAGCAGATGCACTACGTGTGGGACCGTTTCCGCTATATCAGCGACCCGCACACGGCAGTGGGCATTCATGCGTGGGAAGCGTACCGCAAGGAACATCCCGAGCCGTCTCAGGGCCTCGTGCTGGCCACCGCGCATCCCGCCAAATTCGCCGAAATCGTCCAGAAGGGAATCGGCATTGCCCCGCCGCTCCCTTCGCGCCTAGCCGAATACCTGAATCGCCCCAAACTCTCTCTCCCCATGACCACCAACTACGACGACTTCAAGCAGTTCTTGCTCGCCCACTGAGTCGAACTCTGCGGCCCTTCTCTCAGGTTTGTCTTTGTAGGGGTCGAGCACCGCTCGACCCCATCTCGGCAAGGCGCACCACACCCTCGTCATTCCGAACGGAGTCTGCGAAGTGAGGAATCTCTCTTCTCTTGCGGTCGCAAGCCCTGCGGCATTTTTCTTGCTCGGCCCCAGTCAGCAATTAGGGTCGGTTTGGGAAGTAGACAGATGTTTTAAGACGACCGCCGCAGGCGGTCCAGCAACAGGAACAACGGCACGCCGAGCACCGCGTTCACCCCCGCAGCCATGACCAGGTGCATGTTGAACCACGGCTCCGGTTGCGCCAGCAGCAACCGGCGCGTCAGCACCATCACCGCCTGGTGCAGCACAAAAAAACCGGCCGTCAATGCAAAGCGCGCCAGCGGATGCTCGGTATCCAGCCGCGCACCAATTGACGACGCCAGATAACCCACCACCGTTTTCGCAATGCCGTAGAGTCCCAGCGGCACGGTCGGTCCGCTCAAGCTGTCCTGCAGCAATCCGATCGTCGTGCCAAGCAGCAAACCCGTGGAAGGATTTCGCCGGCTCAATCCGAAATAAATCGTAATCAGCAGCGGCAAGTCCAGAAAATCCAGTCTGCGCACATACACCGGAAACGCCGCTTGCAGCGTCAGCGCCAGGAGGGTCACTCCCGCGATCGCGCCCGGAAAGAACTTGTGCACTTCAATGTGCGTGTCGCCGTGGCGCAGTTCAAATGTGTCGTTCATGGCTTCACCGCCGCTGGCGGGGCAGTTGCGGGAGTCTCCGCCGGCACACCTTGCGCAGGCGTGCCCGGCACCGGCGCGCTCTGCGCTTCCGCTTCTTTCTGGAATTCCAGCGGCTCCTGCGTCAGCAGAACGAACACCTCTTCGAGGCGGTCGAGCTTCGCCGCAGGCGTTAAGCGAATCTGCTTGAACGGATTCCCCGCTTTCACTTCCAGCACCGTCCCCACCGGCACATCGCGCGGAAAAATCTTGTCCATGCCGCTGGTTACGATCTTCTCGCCCACATTTACCGTCTCCTCGGTGGCCACATACTTCATCGTCAGCATCGGCTCGCCCGTGCCGCCCACCGGCCCCTGAATCCGGGAACCAACCAGCATCGCGCCGATGCCGCTGTCCTTGTCCGTCAACAGCAGCACCTGCGCCGAATCGCGGTACACCTCGATCACCTTGCCCACCGCGCCATCCGGCGTGATCACCGCCTGGTTGCGGTGAATGCCGTCGCGTTCGCCGCGGTCAATTTCAATCGTGCGGCTCGCCGTGCCGGCACTCGCGCCAATCACCCGCGCGCCCACCATCGCCACTTTTTCATTGGAGGCCTTGAACTGCAGCAGCGCGCCCAGCCGGTCCGCTTCCGCCGCCTTGCTCTGCAGTTGCGACATGGCCAGCTTCAGCGCGTCGTTCTCAGTGCGTAGCGCTTCGTTCTCCCGCGAAGTGTTCCTCAGTGCGAAATAGTGATGCCACACACCGCGCACGTTCCCGACGCCCCAGGCCCCCGCCCGTTCGAACGGCGTCACCGTGGATACCGCCCACACGCGGATCAGCCGCCCGCGCGAATCGCGTTTGATCTGTACCGCCAGCATCAGGATCTGCGCGAGCAGCACGCCCGCCAGTAGCGCCAGCGACCGATGTCTTGAAGGAATCGCGACCATGTCAGGGCTTTTTCAGCAGTCCACTATCCGCTTTCAGAAATAACCACCAGCGCATCCCGAAACGTCATCGTCAAACCGGCTCTCGGGGAGCCATCGGCTCAACCCAATGCCAATCATGCCTTCAGGCTGGGAACGAAGGGTCCGAAACTCTTTGCTTAAAACTTATAACTGAAAACTTAAAACTGCTTCAATCAATGCACACCATGCGCAGCAGCTTGAAATCGCTCAGCATCTTGCCCGTGCCCAGCACCACCGACGCCAGCGGATCATCCGCAATCGACACCGGCAACCCGGTCTCCTCGCGAATGCGCTTGTCCAGGTTCTTCAGCAGCGCGCCGCCGCCCGTCAGCACGATGCCGCGGTCGCTGATGTCCGCGGAAAGTTCCGGCGGTGTGCGTTCCAGCGCCACGCGCACGGCATTCAATATCGTCGCCACACACTCGCTCAGGGCTTCGCGGATTTCGCTGTCGTCAATCGTCACCGTGCGCGGCACACCCTCGATCAGGTTGCGCCCCTTCACTTCCATCGTCAGCGGTTTCTCCAGGGGATACGCGGAGCCAATTTCCATCTTGATCTGTTCCGCCGTGCGTTCGCCGACCAGCAGGTTGTACTTGCGCTTCAAATACTGCATCACGGCTTCGTCCATCTCGTTGCCCGCCACGCGCACCGACCGCGAGTACACGATCCCGCTCATGGAAATCACCGCGATGTCCGTGGTGCCGCCGCCGATATCCACCACCATATTTCCGCTGGGCTCCTCGATCGGCAGCCCCGCGCCAATCGCCGCCGCCATGGCCTGTTCCACCAGATAAACTTCGCTGGCGCGCGCCCGGTAGGCAGAATCTTGCACCGCGCGCTTTTCCACCGGCGTGATTTCGCTCGGCACCCCGATGACGATGCGCGGGTGCACCAGCACGCGCCGGTTGTGCGCCTTCTGGATGAAATACGTCAGCATCTTTTCCGTGACCTTGAAATCCGCGATCACGCCGTCCTTCATCGGCTTGATGGCCACAACGTTTCCCGGCGTGCGTCCCAGCATGTCTTTCGCTTCGCGCCCCACCGCCACCACTTCTCCGGTGGCTTTGTTGATCGCCACGATCGACGGTTCGTTCACGACGATCCCTTTGCCGTGCGCGAACACCAGCGTGTTCGCCGTCCCCAGGTCGATCGCCAGGTCGGATGAAAACAGGCTGAACACCGACCTCAGGTTCCATCCATTCTTAGTCATTACTGCTTTCCCCCTGCGGAGAGGATCCTGCCAGGTAGGATCTCTGCGTGCCCGCCCCTGTCCCTGCGACCTTCCATTGTCGCCGGATTCGGTGCTGCACGCAAAAGCGCAACCCGCCGTTCCCCAAGTTCACTTCGGCACTACGATGGATACCTGTTGTTTCGCCGTTCCGCCGCGCCGGTTGGACCCGATCACCACGATGGTGTGCTGGCCCGGTTCCAGCGGCTCCGTGAAATGGCGGAAAGTTCCGTCGGGCGAAATATTCGCCACCGCCTGGCCGTTGATGATCAGCGCGGCGCCGGGTTCCGTCTTGCCGATCAGCTCGGCGACGCGCCCGTGCATCTGCGTGCTCTCAATGTCCAGCAGCATTTCCTGCGTCTTGCCCTGGGCCACCAGTGTGAACTTGAATGTTTCGCTGAATTCGCTGGTCTGCTTCTTGGCGTCGGAAGCGGTCACGTTCCAGAAATAGTCGCCGGATTCCAGCCCGCTCACTTCCGCGCTCGTGCCGCTCACTTTCACTTCTTTCACCAGCTTGGTGAACATCGTCGTCGGGCTGATGCGCAGCGTGTAGGCCACCGCGTCTTCCACCGGCTGCCATTCAAACCGGATTTGCGCCGTCCTCGGAGTCTCCGAAATAATTGGCGCCAGGTTCAGCGGCGATACGAGTCCCGGCGGCGCCAGCACATTCGATTTCTGCGTCGGCCCGCCGCTTGGGAAGCTCACCTTCTCCCACTGCGTCAACTCGATCTTTTCCTGTCCGCGATGCACTTCCGCCGCGCCCGTGGCCACCACGATTTCGTGCTCATTCTTGCTGGGATCGTTCTTCACGGTTGCCCGGCTGTTCTGCTGCACGTACGCCGTGGCGTCTTCCACGCTGATCGCCGCCTGCGAGTCGCGCGAAGTCCACGTCGGCGTGGCCAGGTTTACTTCGCCGGTGTTGATGCGCACGGCGGTGTTCGCGCGGTCTTTGGTCACGTTGTTCTCTTCCACCGTGACCAGCGTATCCGCCTTCACCGTGTATTCCGTGCCGTCCGCAAACGTGATGCGCGCCGCGCCGTCCGAGCCCGTCTGGATCAAATCGCCCTTGTCCAGCGCGGTGTGATAGTCCGCCTCCACCCAGGTCACCGAATTCACCTTCTTCACCTGCACCCGGCCGTCCAGGTTCACGAACTTCGCCTGCGTCTGTGTGATCGTCAGCGGGTCGTTATCAACGTTGCCTATCGCTTTGTTGATTTTTGTCGTCGCGATGGTGGTCCAATCCGGAATGGCGACGTATATGCCCGCGATGATGATCACAAACAACAGCACCAGGTAGAGCGCGACGGTCTTGTACGTCACCGCGTGCCAATACACCTCTACGCGATGAATCTTCGGCGCCTGCTGCGGCGTGGGTGCCGACGTCGGTCGCCGTGGCTCGATAGGGGTCTGCGTTGTCACTGGAGTCCCTGCCGCGATTGCTCCAATTTCGCAATTTAGCACAGTCATTCGCACGTGCGGGCGTCACGCTGCTACCCCGTAGTCAATCTACAAATAGCGTTTCCGCCGCTTTTCATCCCGCAGCGCCATTCGGCCCTGCCTTGCGCCACCCGCGGGCGCATTCCTCTCATTTTTCCCTTATTGGATGTCCCCGCCTCGCGCACTCGGTCGTCTGCGGCCTTCCATTCCTCAAGCCTTCTGTCCTCAACTCCAGCGTAACGCCCCGTAGGTAATAGGTAAGTTTCCGATTAGGCGACACGAGTAGACCTGTTCCCTTTTATACAGACACCTTGTTCTCGACTCAATTACTCTAGTCGCGGATCTTGATTCTCCGTGATCTTCAGCTGTCTTGGAATCAAAATGGAGTTCCTGGCTGATTGTATGCTCGACGATCCGGATGCTTGGGATTTGTATGTCCGACGTGCAGTTCCTGTTCCCGCGCGTGCGAATGGCGCGCGAATAACGACTTTAAGAGGTGAACCAAAATGCGAACGACAAAGATGATTCGTGTGATTCTGCCGCTATTTTTCGCACTCGCAGTGTTCTTGGCGCTGGCGGTACCTTCTTCCGCGCAAGTCGCCGTGGGGGTGAGGGTCGGCATAGCTCCGCCGCCGCTGCCCTATTATTCGCAACCGATCTGCCCGGGCGACGGCTATCTCTGGACGCCGGGATACTGGGCTTGGGACGGCAACGACTACTATTGGGTACCGGGCACATGGGTGATGGCTCCGGAAGTCGGGTTCCTCTGGACTCCGGGCTATTGGGGCTGGGGCGGCGACGGATTTCTTTTCAATGAAGGCTATTGGGGCCCGTCCATAGGCTTCTATGGCGGGATCAACTATGGCTTCGGTTACTTCGGTAATGGCTATGAAGGCGGACGATGGGACAACGGGCATTTTTTCTACAACACGTCGTTGAATAACGTGGACGCCCACAACATCCACAACGTTTACAACACGAGGGTGGACGAGGGCGCGGTGAACCACGTCAGCTACAACGGCGGTAACGGCGGAATCAACGCGCACGCCACCGCTCGAGAAGAAGCTGCTGCTCATGAGACACATATTGGGTCTGCAGCCGCTCAGACTCAACATGCGTGGGCTGCCCGCAATAACCCCCAGCAAAAGTTTTCTGCGAACCACGGCACGCCGGGAGTTGCTGCGACTCCTCGCCCCAACGTTGCAGCCCATCCTAAGGAGCTGCCGCCCGTCGAACGCCCCGCTGCTCCTAACACGGGGAACGCGAAGGTGGACCAGAAATACCAGAAGCAACAGGATAAGCTAGTCACAAAGCAGACCCAGGATCGACAGAAACTCCAGCAGAAGCAGGACAAGGAACATCAGCAGCTGGCGAAACAGAATGCTAGTGGGGCGAGACAGCAGCAGACAGAGCAGAAGCACCAGCAACAGACGCAGAAATTGCAGCAAACACATACGCAGCAAACGCAGCAGATGCAGTCGAGGCAGCAGCCGTCTGGCGGCGGAGGATCTCACGGCGGCGGTGGCGCGCGTCATTAATTGAAGCTTCGTTATGCTCCTATTGAGAGCTACATCACGCAGCTTTCTCAAGTCTCAAACGAACACCATGGGGCGGCCACACTGAAGAAGGCAGCTTGAGCCTCATCGATTCGAACTACGATGATCGTGGTGCGTACGTATCACTGATCTGTTTGCTTCTGTGCAGCGCACTGAGGGCAGGGGTCTTTGATGAACTCAACGCCTGATGCGGTTATCGGACAAATGGTCCTGAATCCTAAAGGTGATTTTCGAGGTTTTGGAACACCCTTTGAACTGGCATCAGTGGCGTGATGCCCCTGGAAGTTTTTCCCGGCGCGTTTCGCCTGCGTGTCGTTATCCAGCAGGCCGTGCGTGGCAACCTGGGTACCAGCAGCAAAGACTTTCAATTTCGCCAGGTTCGGTGTGGCGGCAGACCACCTTACCGCGCCCCTATTCGCCCCGCAAAGCCTTCACGAGGGCAGCGCCATTGGGGCTGCCAAGGCCCGTGCACGCGTCCCAGCCTTTACCCGCGGAATAATCTCCATTGCTTCCCGAAGTGATGTCGTGAAACGTGGGTTCGACTTTGGCCGAATACAACAGCGCATTGACGTAGCCCACCTTTGTCCCCAGCGACTCGTTGATGAGTGCCAACAGCCCGGCCCACAAGGGAGCAACCGCGCTTGTGCCGCCAATCACTGTCTGCTGCCCGTCCACAAAAACGTTGTAACCCGTCTCCGGATCGGCATCCCCCGCCACGTCGGGCACACCGCGGCCAACGAAGCCATTCGGCGCTTTCGGCACATTCGCGCCCTGCTGGTAGCTGGGGAGCGCAAAAACTTCGCTGACTCCGCCGCCCGTCGCTCCCTCATTCGCCGAAAGCTCATTCCAGGCCTGCTCGCTGCCGATCGCGGCGCCGGCGAGCGTCAATTTCGTGCCGCCACAGCCGACTACGTAGGGGCTCGCCGCGGGAAAATCCACGGTAGGCGCTCCGTTCGTGCTTCCGTCCGACGCGCCGTCGTCACCCGAAGCGGCCAGCACGGTGACGCCCATCGTTGCGGCATCTTGGCACGCGGAGTTCAGCGCGTCACGTGACTGCGCGGTCCAGGAGTCTTCCGGCCCGCCCCAACTGATCGAAACAATCGTCGGCTTCAGCTTCGCGTCATGCACGGCCGTGGTCACCGCGTCGATGAATCCCTGGTCCGTATTGGGCGCGAAATAGGCGGCGATTTGTGCCCCGGGCGCAATTGCTCCTGCCACTTCGATGTCCAACTCGACCTCGCCATCGGGCCCGCTGGCATCTCCTGTGGGAGAATTCGCTGCACCGTCCACCGAGACTGCGGTGACCTTCGGCGTTGCGATCCCGAGACTTTCAAAAAATGAATTGAGGTCGCTGGCGCGATAGCCGCCTCCCAACTCGATCACTCCGATGCACTGCCCGGCGCCTGTCGCGCCCGAGGGGAACCCATAGGCTCGCGCGACCTGCAGAGGCGAGTAGGAAACGGCCGCTGCTTGCGCGTGAACGCTCGGTTTTTTCTTGCGTAGGCGAAAGTGCGCTTTGGTTTGCGGGCGATTGTCGAGCCCGAAAACGCCTTCAACGACGAATTCCAGCTCTGCGGGAATCGTGAGGCTGCCCGTGCGGCACCGGTACGCGCCCGAACTGTGTTCGTAACGGCGCAAGTTCACGCCAAACGCTTCGTTAAATGCCCGAACCATGCCGCTGAGTTTCACCATGCGGCTCGCGCGATCCTCGTTCACGACTCGCAAGCCGTACTGCGCGGCAAACGCGCGAATTTTCTTGACATCCGCCGCCGACGCGCCGTGCAAACGCGCAAATTCTTTACGGGTAAGATATTTTCGCTTGTGCGGAAGGCGAGCGCCCATCTGCGCGGCCGGAGGAAATTCGCCGGGCTTCGATCCGCGTCGCAAGAAAACGCTCACTTCAATCTGCTGATTCGGATCAGCCGCTCCTACATCCTGCCCGCCCGGCAAGGCTGCCCGCGCGCTGCCCTTTAGCTCCACCCGATCCTGTCGTTTTGCCATGGAGTGCCTCCACGAAGACTCAAACGTGCCGGGCCGGGTGCCAAAGAGTATATCCCGAATCAGCCCGCGTGGCCGCCACATGCCCGGGCAAGCCTCGATAATCGCACTCGCCGGAAACCTGCCCGCCGCCGCCCCGCAACTTCATTTGGGCCTTTCGCTCTCTTTCCACTATAATCTTAAGTTTGTTCACCGCTTTGTTGATCCATTAGGGAGATACCTGGTATGGCTGGCGATTCCAAGAACAAGAAAACCGGCGTCCGAATCCTCTTCGGCGTCGTCATCGGCATGCTCGCCGTGAGCATGCTCCTCTATCTCGTGCCGCAAGGCCCCAATTCCGCGGAAACTTCCTCGGATGTCGTGGCCCGCGTGGGCGATCAGACCGTCACCCTCGCCGAAGTGCACCAGAAGCTCGACGATATTCGCCGCAACAATCCCATCCCCAAGCAGGTCGAAGCCCTCTATGCGCGCCAGATCCTCGATCAACTCGTCTTCCAAAAGGAAGTGGAATACGAAGCCAAGCGCATGGGCATCACCGTAAGTGAAAAGGAACGCGCCGACCGCATCCGCATGTACGTGCCCACCGCTTTCAACGGCGACACCTTCGTCGGTATGGATGCCTATGCCCGCGAAGTCCAGCAGCGCTTCCAGATGTCCGTGCCCGTCTTCGAGGATCTCGTGCGCACCGGTCTCGTCGAGGAAAAGTTCCGCAAGCTCATCACCGATGGCATCAGCGTCGGCCTCCCCGAAATCCAGGATGAGTTCCGCTACGAAAACGAAAAGGTGAAGCTCGATTACGTCTTGATCAAGCCGGATGATCTGCTCGCTAAAGTCAATGCCGATGACAGCGAAATCAAGGCCTACTACGACAAGAACAAAGCCAATTTCCAGATTCCCGAAAAGCGCGCCGCTCGCTACGCCCTCGTCGACCTCGCTCAGCTTCGCCAGACCATCCCGCTCTCCGACGACGAACTCAAAGCCCTCTACCAGCAGAACATCCAGCAATACGAGGTGCCCAACCGCGTCCACGTCGAGCACATTCTTTTCCTGACCGTTGGCGGCAAGACCGACGCGGAAATCGAAGAGATCAAGAAGAAGGCCGAGGATGTCCTCGCACAGGCCCGCAAGAAGGGCGCCAACTTTGAGGAACTCGCCAAGAAGTACTCCGAAGATCCCGGCAGCAAGGCCAAGGGCGGTGACCTGGGCTGGATCATGCAGGGCCAAACCGTCCCCGAATTTGAGAAGGCCGCCTTCAACCTTAACAAGGGCGAGATGTCAGGCCTCATTCGCACCCAATACGGTTTCCACATCATCAAGGTTCTCGACAAGGAAACCGCGCACACCACGCCCTTTGAGGCCGTTAAGGACTCCATTCGTGCCCCCTTGCTCCTGCAGAAGGTGGATGCGGAAGCCGGCAACATCGCCGACAAAATCTCCGCGGAGATTCGCCAGTCCAACAAGACCACTCTCGACGGACTCGCCCAGAAGTATCACCTCAGCCTCTCGGAAACTCGCCCGGTCGCGGCCAATGAACCCCTCCTCGAACTCGGCAACTCTCAGGAGGTTAAGGACCAACTCTTCCGGCTCCGTCAGGGTGACCTGAGCCTGCCCATCCGCACAGACCGAGGCTATGTGGTCATCTCCGTCCAACAGATTCTTCCCACTCACCAGGGCACGCTCGAGGAAGTCCGAGAGAAAGTCCTCACCGAATTGAAGCAGCAGAAGGCCGCGCAACTGGCACAGGCCAGGGCCGCGGATCTGGAACGCCGCGTCAAGGCCGGTGAAAAGTTCGACCCGGCCGCCAAGGCCCTGGGCCTCGACCCCAAAACCTCCGAGGCGTTTGCCCGCAGTGGCTCGGTTCCGGGTCTCGGCAGTGGTAAGCAGCTTTCCGCCGCTTTTTCCCTGAAGTTCGGCGAAGTCGGATCCCCTCTCGAGCTCGGCTCCAACTGGGCGGTCTATCAGATTATCGAAAAGACCGAAGCCAATCCCGCCGATCTGGAGAAGCAGAAGAAAACCATCGCCGATACTCTCGTTCAATCCAAGCGCGCCTTGGCTTTTGAGGCCTTCCGTACCGCCCTGGAAGAGCGGATGAAGAAGGAAGGCACCCTGAAGCTGATGCCAGAGAAGATGCGCGGCTTCGGCGACGTCGGATAACCTAACCAATAGAAAATAAACAAGTTAAACAATTTGCCAAGGCCCTCTTGCCCTCCCGGGCGCCGCCCGTTACCCTATTTGCGTCTGGTCCAGGCGTACTCGGAAGGGCCTAGCCGCATTAGGTCGCTGTTTCGACCGGCTTCTAGCCCGCTCATGCTTATCCGGTTGTTTCAGCAAGCCCCAATTAGTAGTATATGGGCATGCCGCGCCCAGCGTTTGCGAAAACCTTACGCGAGTTCCAGTCGATGTTCTCTACCGAAGAAGCTTGCCAGAAGTA
>Ga0208937_1000345_pt1 | contig 39514 bp, 36 predicted proteins | sample June2015DPH_11_5_FD_184705 | JGI IMG/M metagenome (GOLD analysis project Ga0208937, IMG submission 184705) | Peatland microbial communities from SPRUCE experiment site at the Marcell Experimental Forest, Minnesota, USA - June2015DPH_11_40... | ecosystem: Environmental > Terrestrial > Soil >...
CGGCACGACAGACGATGTACACCCGTATCCTTCGCTTCGCGCCGAGCCCGAACGGCTATCTGCATCTCGGCCACGCCTACTCGGCGTTGCTCAATCACGACATGGCGCGCGACCTCGGCGGACGGCTGCTCTTGCGCATCGAGGACATCGACGTGTCGCGCTGCCGGCCGCAATACGAAGCGGCGATCTACCAGGACCTCGGATGGCTCGGCATCTCCTGGGACACGAGCGTGCGACGGCAGAGCGAGCAGTTCGACGATTACCGGGCCGCGCTCGCCAAGCTCGAAGCGCAGGGCTTGATCTATCCGAGCTTCGAGAGCCGCAGCGAGATCGCCGCCCTGGTCGCCGCACGGGATCGGCAAGGCCGTTGGCCGCGCGATCCCGACGGAGTGCCGCTTTATCCCGGCGACGCGCGCCAGCTGCCGGCGGCCGAACGCGAGCGCCGGCGCCGGGCCGGCGAGCCTTACGCGTTGCGGCTCGCCCTGGACGCAGCCATCGCGCGCGCCGGTGTGTTGACCTGGACCGAGACCGGCAGCGGCCCGCAGGGCCAGACCGGTGTCGTCGAGGCGGCGCCGCAGATGTGGGGCGATGTCGTGCTGGCGCGTAAGGAAGTGCCGGCGAGCTATCACCTCGCGGCGGCGGTCGACGACGCTCTTCAGGGCGTGACCGACGTGGTGCGCGGGCAGGATTTGTTCTGGGCGACCGGCATTCATCGGCTGTTGCAGGTGCTGCTCGGCCTGCCGCAGCCGGTCTATCATCACCACAAACTCATTCTCGATGTCGACGGCCGCAAGCTGTCGAAATCGACGCAAGCGACTAGTTTGCGCGAATTGCGGGCCGCCGGCGCAACCGCAGTGGATGTCCGGCGCATGGTCGGGCTGGTCCGCTGAAGATCCGGACGCTGAATTCATTTCGTTCTTGCCGCCGCCGTGGCATGTTGGCTTGCGGCCGGGGGGCTGCCATGGCGCGACGAAGAGCGGCGCGATTGAGGTCCAAAAAGCCGACCGCCAAACCGGCGCGGCGCCGAAGCCGGCGGCGCGCGCCGCCGGTTCGCGTCAGCGAAGCTTCGCTGGCCGCTTACGCGCACGACATTCGCACGGCGCTTACCGGCATCCTGGCGCTCGGCGAATTGCTGGCCAGCTCCAATCTCGGCGAACGCGAGCGGCGTTGGGCTTCCAGCATCAAAGGCAGCGCCGAGCATCTCGCCGCGCTCACGAGTTTGATGATCGACGGCGCCAGGGCCGACGCCGGCGCGCTGCGGCTGCAACACGAGGTCTTCCGGCCGCGGCGTTTGATTGAAGTTCTCGGCGATTCGCTCGGCGCGCGGGCGGAGGCCAAGGGCCTCAGCGCGACGGTGAGCATCGCGAACGATTTGCCGGAGTTCTTGGTCGGCGACGCGGTCCGCCTGCGGGCGGCGCTGGAAAACCTCATCGACAATGCGGTGAAGTTCACCGAGCGCGGCGGCGTGCGGCTCGATGTGCGCGCCGCGCGCGCGGCACGCGGCCGCGTCCGGCTCGTCTTCACCGTCACCGACAGTGGCATCGGGCTCAAGGCCGCCGAGATCAAGCGGCTGTTCCGGCCGTTCGCGCAAGCAAGCGCGGAGATTGCGCGGCGCTATGGCGGCGCCGGGCTCGGGCTCGCCGTCGTCAAATATTTGGCCAAGCTGATGAGCGGCGATCTCACCGTCACCAGCCGCTATGGCCGCGGCTCGAGTTTCCGTCTCTCGGCCGTGCTCGCGATCGCGTCCACCGCAGCGGCAGGGAACGCGACGCCGGCGCGCCCGCTCGCCGTCCTGTGCGCGGAGGACAACCCCTACGGCCGGGTCATCCTCAACACCATCCTCGCCGAACTCGGTCACCGCGCCGACTTCGTCGGCTCCGGCGAGGAAGCGGTCGTGGCGGTCGAGCGCGGCTACGACGCCGTGCTGGTGGACGTGACGCTGCCCGGCATCGACGGCCGCGAAACGGCGCGCCGCATCCGCGCGCTTGCCGGAACCCCGGCCTCAACGCCGATCATCGGCATTACCGGCCGCAGCGAAGGCGGCGACGAGGAAGCCGCGCGCGCCGCCGGCATGGATTTTTATCTGCGCAAGCCAATCAGCCCGAGCGCGCTGCGCGAGGCGCTCGCGGCGGTGGTGCGTAATTGATCCGTCATTCCGGGGCCGAGCGGAGTAAGCGAGCGGCTCATCCCCAAACGACGGCATTTCCCGGCGGTTTCTCGCTGAAGCGGCCGCGCCGTGCCTGCGCCGTCAGGTACGCGAACTGTGCGTGGCTCATGTGCAGCAGCGTCTCGTGATCGCCGGCCTCCATATAAACCTCGGGCTGCAGCTCGATGCCGTGGTCGACGATCATAGGCAGCCCGTAGCATTGGCCGACCGGCGGCACGGCGCCGTGCGCGCAATCGGCGAACAGCCGGTCGATCTCGTCCTCCTTCGCCATCTCGACGTGGTCGCCGAGCTGGCTCCTCAGTTCCGCGAGGCGAAGCTGATGCGACGCCGGCAAGATCGCCAGCATGTAGCCGCCGTCGCGGCGCAGCACGATGCCCTTGGCGAGGCAATCCCCCGAAACCCGGCAGGCCTCGGCGGTACGCGTGGATGATTCCGTGGGTTCATGCGGAATCACATCGTACTGGATTTTTTCCGCAGCCAAATAACGCTGCAGTGTGGGTGCGATGGCCATGATAGACCTCCGATGCGGCCTCGCATCCGTGGAGGTCTCATGCCGGCCTTCACAGCATGCGCGGCGGAGAGGAACTTAAATTTAAGCTAATCTGTTCGTCCGCCGGTTACAATGCGTGGGCGCGCGGAATTTGCACCGTTCTCCGCCCGGCCGCGATCGTCTCACTCCGCCCGTTCGGCCGCGCCTTCCACGATACGCACCAGATCGGCCATGATGCGGTTTAATTCGAAATCCTTCGGCGTGTAGACCGCGGCGACGCCGGCTTCTTTCAGCGCGCTGGCGTCCTCCTTCGGAATGATGCCGCCGACCACGACCGGCAAGTCATCGAGCCCGGCCTCTTTCAAGCGCGCGATGACGTCGGCCACCAGCGGCAGGTGCGAGCCGGACAGGATCGACAGGCCGACCACGTGCACGTTCTTTTCCGCCGCCGCCGCGGCGATCGCCTCCGCGGTCAGGCGGATGCCGTCATAGACCACGTCCATGCCGGCGTCGCGGGCGCGCGCCGCGATCTGTTCGGCGCCATTGGAATGGCCGTCGAGGCCGGGCTTGCCGACCAGAAATTTCAACCGCCGGCCGAGTTTTTTCGACACCCGATCGACCTCGGCGCGGATGTCGTCGAGGCCCTCGGCGTCGTTGCGCATTGCGGTGCCGACCCCGGTCGGTGCGCGGTATTCGCCGAACGCGGAGCGCAGCGCAAAGCCCCATTCGCCGGTGGTGACGCCGGCTTTGGCGCAGGCGATTGAGGCCGGCATGACGTTCGAGCCGTTTTTCGCCGCGCGGCGCAGCGAGGCGAGCGCCGCAGCGACGGCCTCGTTGTCGCGCGCGGCGCGCCAGGCTTTGAGCCGCGCGATCTGCCCGGTCTCGGCCTCCTCGGATACAGTGAGGATCGCTTCGGCGGCGTCGGCGAGCGGCGACGGCTCGGTCTCGACGAAGCGGTTGACGCCGACGACGGTCTGCTCGCCGCGCTCGATCGCCTCGACCCGGCGCGAATTCGATTCGACGAGCTGCTGTTTCAGATAACCGGATTCCACGGCGGCCACGGTGCCGCCCATCTTCTCGATCTGCTTAAGCTCGTCCTTCGCCGCCTCTTTCAGCTCGGCGACCTTGGCGGCGATTGCCGGCGAGCCGTCGAAGATGTCGCCGTATTCCAAAAGATCGGTCTCGTAGGCGAGGATTTGCTGCATGCGCAGCGACCATTGCTGGTCCCACGGCCGCGGCAGACCGAGCGCTTCGTTCCAGGCCGGCAGCTGCACGGCGCGCGCCCGCGCGCTCTTCGACAACGTGACCGCGAGCATCTCGAGCAGAATACGGCTGACGTTGTTCTCCGGCTGCTGCTCGGTGAGCCCCAGCGAATTGACCTGCACGCCGTAGCGGAACAGCCGCTGCTTCGGATCGGTCACGCCGTAGCGCTCGCGCGTGATCTCGTCCCATAATTCGGTGAAGGCGCGCATCTTGCAGACTTCGGTGACGAAGCGCAGCCCCGCATTGACGAAGAACGAGATGCGGCCGACCACCTCGCCAAATTCCTCCGGCGCGCACTCGCCCGACGCCTTCACCGCGTCGAGCACGCCGATCGCGGTGGCGAGCGCAAAGGCGAGCTCCTGCACCGGCGTCGCGCCCGCCTCCTGCAGGTGATACGAGCAGACGTTCATCGGATTCCACTTCGGCATTTCCTTGGTCGTGAACAGGATCACATCTTTGGTCAGCCGCAGCGACGGCGCCGGCGGAAACACGTAGGTGCCGCGCGATAGGTATTCCTTGATGATGTCGTTCTGCGTGGTGCCGGTGAGTTTTTGCCGCGGCACGCCTTGCTCGTCGGCGAGCGCGACATAGAGCGCCAGCAGCCAGGCGGCGGTGGCGTTGATGGTCATCGACGTGTTCATCTCGCCGAGCGGGATGCCGTCGAACAGGGCGCGCATGTCGCCAATATGCGAGATCGGCACGCCGACCTTGCCCACCTCGCCCTTGGCGAGCGGATGGTCGCTGTCGTAACCAGTCTGCGTCGGCAGATCGAAGGCGACCGACAGCCCGGTCTGCCCCTTGCTCAGGTTCTTGCGGTAAAGCTCGTTCGACGCCACCGCGTCGGAGTGGCCCGCATAGGTGCGGAACATCCAGGGTTTGTCACGCAATGGCTTGTCGCGCAAAGCCTCGTCGCGGGGCGGCGGCTCGCGTTTCATCTTGTCGCCCAGTGGCTGCTTGCGGCGCGCATCCATGGCTTTATCCCGCATTCCACGCCCTGAATGTGGCGCGGATTTTATTGCGGCGCAACACGCGCGCTCCCTATCCCCGCGGGCGGGGAGAGGGTTGGGGTGAGGAGGCTCGTCATTCCGGGGCGACGCCAACGGGTCCGGCCCGAAGTAGCCGGCCCGATGACAGGCTCCGCGGCGAGCCCGGAATCCATAACCGCCGACCTGGCAGAACTGTCGCCGCGTGTTGATCTCGAATGCTTGTGGCTATGGATTCCGGGTTCGCGCCTTCGGCGCGCCCCGGAATGACGAAATAAAAATTCGTTCTCGCGACGCGCTCAGCGCCCGAGGTTTGCCAACAACCACGACAACACGACTCGTTTAGGTTCGCCCCCGGCTCATAAAGAGGGGAGCGGAGCGCCGAGAGGCGCATCCAACCAATGTCCGCGCCACACAATCAGATGTCACCACCTGACTGTGCGCGGGGCGCGGAAGCGGGCTTTAGCGGAAGCCCGCTCGCCTTCCGGCGCTCCACTGCGGCACTCGCCAAGGCTTTGACCCCTTGGCTCAGCTCCAGGCCATGCTTCCTGGGACGCGGTCCAGGCGGGCGTTACCCGCCCTTTCCTGTCCCAGTCCAGGGACTGCACCTCCCGCACCGGCCGTAGTACCGGCGTGAATGATGCCCGAAGCCGCCCGAGTGCGGGGTTACGAGCCCCGCCCGCGGGAACCGCTCTCGCTCCGCCGTCGGTACGTCACCGGTGACGCCCTCGATGAGCGAGATTCGCTATACGTAACGGATACGGGGACGAATGTCAAGAGTGATGTCGCTGTGTCGGTGACCACGATGCGGATTTGAGATTCACCGTTCGGCGTAGTATATTAATGCCATGATCCGGTCGTGGCGTAATTCCGTGACCAGAAAGGTCTGGGAGGGCGAGCGGCCGAACCAGTTGCGCGGACTCGATTTCGAAACGGCGATCGACCTGCTGCTGGCATTGAACGTCGCCAAGGCGCTCACGGACCTCAGCCCGCTCAAGAGCGTCGGCCTGCACAAGCTGAAAGGCGAACGCAGGAATCAGTGGGCAATGACCGTGAACGAACGTTGGCGGATTTGCTTCGAATTTCGCAACGGCGATGCCTACGAGGTCGAGATCGTCGACTATCATAAGGGATGAGAACAATGCCTCCTGCCGCACATCCGGGTCGACTGCTGAAGCGCGAGCTGAGCGCACGAGGATTAAGTGCGAACCGGCTCGCGCTCGATATCGGCGTGCCGTCCGGCCGCATCACCGACATTTTGAATGGCCGGCGCTCGATCACCGCCGACACCGCCGTCCGCCTCGGCCGCTACTTCGGCAACAGCGCGCAGTTTTGGCTCGACCTGCAAAGCCAATACGACATCGCGGTCGTCGAGCGCGAACGCGGCGTGGAAATCACGCGCCGCGTTCGGCCGGCGGATGCAGCGTGAGCAATTCGCAAATAGCCCGGATTGAGCGAAGCGAAATCCGGGATTGACGGCGAAGTTTGCCCCGGATTTCGTTTCACTCAATCCGGGTACGAAACTCACTCATCGGCCCGATCCGATAGCGCGTCGATGAAGGCCTGATCCTCGCGCGCGTGCGCGCTCGCGGCGATGGCGAGCGACTGGCGACGCGCTTGTGTGCGAATGTCGCGATCCTCCCGCCCCTTTACGCGGGAGGGCTTGGGCTTGCGCGCGGGCTTTGCCTTTCGAGTCTTGGACTTCGCTGCCGAGGCCATGATCATCCGTCGTAGTGAGCGAGCGTATCGCGAATTTAGCGGCAGCGAAATCCGGGATTGACGACGAGGTGTGCCCCGGATTTCGTTTCCGCCTTCGCGCTCCGCGCTACGGCGGACTGAAACCCGCCGAAGCTCGCCGAGCGAGCGAAGGCGGGTCACTCCATCCGGGCTACGAAACTAACTCGCTAGTCGCCTTGCCAATGGCGTGACGGCTGCGTGATGCGGAAGGAATTGATGACGCGCGCCATGTCGGCTGTGCCGTCATAGCCGTTCTCCGCGCGTACCACCACCTGATAGGCGCGGTCGCCGCTGACCACGACCAGAGACCTGCCTGGCCCGGCAGCGTCGGTAAAGGTGAAATCGACCGCCGGCAGCGGTCCGTCGGGCGCCTTGCTGAAGGTCACCCGCGTCTGCGCTTTGAGCGTGCCCTTATCGCTGGTCAGGAAGTTCTTCACGTCGAGCTCAAGCTCGAGGTCGGCGTCGATATGGGCGTCATAATTGGTGACGCCGATGAGGAAGAACCGCTTGGCATCGTGCACGAGCCATACCCTCGTGTCGACCTTGGGCTTTGCAGGAAGGTGTCTGTATTCCGGCGCTCCCGGAAGCAAGGCTGAGAATCCACTCTCCGGCGGGGCGACCGTCACCCATTGCGCCCTGGCCGCTGCTGCCGGGTATAGAACAGACAGCGCCGCCGCCAGGACGATTCCGAACCAAACATGCTTGTGCAAAACATCCCCCCGCCGCTGAAGAGGCGAACTCCACCGCGATTGCCCGGATGACACCGCAATTGCCGTCACTATTCGCGCTTTGCCCGCTTCGTGCAAGGCAGACACGTAAAGCTCACCCATGAAACTCCTTTCCGGCGGACAATCCGGCGTCGACCGCGCCGTGCTCGATGTGGCTCTCGCGCGCGGCATCGCTTACGGCGGCTGGTGCCCGAAGGGCGGCTGGGCCGAGGATTTTGCCGCGCCGCCGGGATTGTTGGTCAAATATCCGCATCTAAAAGAGACGCCGCTCGCCGATCCGGCGCAGCGCACGGAATGGAACGTCCGCGACGCCGACGCTTGTTTGATTCTGGTCGACGCCGGCGGGTCGGAAATTTCTGCGGGGACGACACTCGCAAAAGAGCTGGCGCAGCGTTACCGCAAGCCACTGTTGGTCGTCGACCTGCGCGAGCCAGACATTCTCGAACGCGCCGCGCCTTGGCTGCGCGTGCAGCGCTCGGCGTTCGGCGCCGGCTTTACGCTCGCCGTCGGCGGGCCGCGCGAGAGCGAGGCACCGGGGATTTATGAGCGCGCGGTGAGATTTGTCGCGGCGCTGCTGGCATAAGCAAGCCCCCGTCATGGCCTCGTCATGGCCGGGCTTGTCCCGGCCATCCCGATTCGCGAAACTCTGCGTGTGCGACAGTTCTATGTCTATATTCTTGCTAGTCGACCAGGTGGAGCGCTTTATGTAGGCGTTACCAACAATCTTATTCGTCGCGTATACCAACACAAAAAGAAGATGATCAACGGGCATACGAAGTACTACGGAATAGATCGCCTCGTGCATTTCGAAATTTACGACACGGCATATCAGGCGATTCAACGGGAGAAGAATATCAAACATTGGCCGCGAGCGTGGAAGACGCGACTTATTGCAAAAGAAAACGATACGTGGCGCGACTTGTATGATGACATTGCACAGCCATAGCCCCATCTATCGGGATCGCCGGGACAAGCCCGGCGATGACGCCTGAATTTTCGCAGCTCCTCGCGCCGTTATCAAAACCATCAACTTGCGCCGATTTTGTTTTGTTGGCGTACACCGCCGCGGTTTAGCGTCGATGCCCACGGGCGGCGGTCGCGAGGTAGAACGACCCGCCGCGAGGCGTCGAAACGACGGAGCAAAGCGAAAGGCCAAGTCATGTTGCGACGAAACACCGTGTACGGCGCGCTGGCGGCCGCGGCGACTGTGCTGGCCGCTTCGCAAATCGCCGGTGCCTGCACCCGCATCCTGTGGAACGACAACAAGCTGGCGGTCCTGGTCGGACGAACGATGGACTGGCCGGAATCCACCGATCCGATCCTCACGGTGTTTCCGCGCGGCATGAGCCGCGACGGCGGCCGTGCCGGCGCGGTGATGGCGGTTGCGGAAAATCCGGCCAGGTGGACGTCCAAGTACGCCAGCCTGGTGACCACGATGTACGGCATCGGCACCGCCGACGGATTCAACGAGCGCGGCCTCGGCGCCCATATGCTCTATCTCGACGCGACCGATTTCGGCTCCAGGGACGCGAGCAAGCCGGGCGTGCAGGCCGGACTGTGGGCGCAGTACGCGCTGGACAACGCCGCGACCGTGAACGAAGCGCTCGACATGCTCGCCAAGATCCAGGTGGTGATGGTCGCGGCGCGCGGACACCAGGCGAATGTCCATCTGGCGCTGGAGGATGCCGGCGGCGACTCCGCCATCATCGAATATATCGGCGGCAAACCGCTCATTCATCACGGCCGCCAATACACCATCATGACCAACGACCCGACCTACAATGAGCAGCTCGCGCTGTTGAAGAAGCTGGATTTCTCCCATCCCTCCAGCGACATGCCGCTGCCCGGCAACGTCAATCCCAGAGACCGCTTTGCCCGCGCCAGCTATTACCTGGCGATGCTGCCGGCGCCCACGGACGAGCGTGAAGCCGTCGCCGGCGTGTTTGCCATCGCGCGCAATGTCTCGGTGCCGTTCGGTGCGCCCGACAAGCCTTTCGGCATCTACAACACCGAATACCGCACGGTGATGAACCTCACCGACAAGCGCTATTATTTCGAGCTGACCACCGCGCCGAACGTCATCTGGACCGATCTCTTGCAAATGAATCTGTCCCCCGGCTCGCCCGTGCTGGTGCTCAACCCGAACGACATCGCGCTGTCGGGAAACGTCACCGAAAAATACAAGGCGGCGAAGGCGGCGTTCTAAAAGCGCGCCGCGCGGCGCCAAGGCGCGCGATTTCACCGCGCGCCGGTCCGGGCAAGGTCCCGAATTCAGAAACATTCGCGCCAGAAGCACAAGACGGCCGCTCCTGCGTCCGCAGCTCGCCATCGGCGGGCGGCGCGAAGGCGAACCGCCGGGCGTCTATGCGCGCGCCGTGATCTTTATCGGCGATCGGCGCCCTGCTCGACGCAAAATCGGCATTGTTGACTTAGCCGTTTGGCTAACTCGCTCTCAGCGGTAAATAGGTTGGTATTAGTCTCAAGGTTGTATTATAAACGCGCGCCGCCGCGAGCAAATTCGGCGTCACAGTGGGGAGAATATGATTGTCTACGCACAAAGCAGCGGGCAGCAGAGCACCAATAGCGGCTCATGGATGCCCATTCCCGGTCTTGCCATCACCTTGCCCCGCGGCGTCGGCGACTCGGCCTTGTTGATCCTCAATATTCCCAATCCCTATGCCCAAGGTAACAATCTTCCCGGCGGCAATTTCGGGCTGCAGGTCAATGGCGAGGTGCTCAGCGCGTTTGCCTGCTTCACCTATAACGACCGCCCAGCACCGGCCGCGTCCCGACGACGCTGTCGGTCGTGGCGCCGCTGAGTAATTCCGGCCCGACATCGGTCGTGGCGGTGTGGTCCGGCGTGCGCGGCGCCACCGTGCGCATCGACAGCCCGGCGACACTGACCGGCATCATCGCCTGAAGCACGGGCCGCAACCCCGATACTCAGTAGCGCGTAGCCCGCGTCCTGCCGGGAATGCGCTACTATTTGTCGGGCTCGAGAGGAAAACCATGAGCGACGGCGATCGGGCGAACGCGATGGCGCGGTGGATGTGGGACGCGCGCCGGCGGCGGCTGCCCTACCGCAACCTGCCGGACGAATTGCGTCCCGCCTCGATCGCCGAGGCCTACGCGGCGCAAGAGGCTTATTACCGGCTGGCGGAGCCAGTCTACGGCGCGGTCGGCGGCGCCAAGATCGCCACCACTACCAAGGTGATGCAACGCTTGATGGGCATCGCGCATCCCTGCGGCGGCGCCATCTTTGCGCGCACCATCCACGCCTCGCCGGCGCGGCTGCGGACTGCGGATTTCGTCAATTTGCGCCTCGAAAGCGAGATCGCGCTGAAGCTCGGCACCGACCTGCCGGCATCGATCGCGCCCTGGACGCGCGAGGCGGTCGCGCCGGCGGTGGCGGCCGCCATGCCCGCGTTCGAGCTGATCGAGGACCGCCATGCCGATTACGCGCGCACCGAAGCCACTTCGCTGATCGTCGAGAATTGCTGGAATGGCGGCGTGGTCGTCGGCGCGCCAAAATCGGTAGCGGCCGCGGCTTTGGCCGGCATCACCGGCCGCCTCACGGTCGGCGGCAAGCCTGCCGGCGAGGGCAAGGCCGAAGATCCTTGCGCGACGCTCGCCTGGCTCGCCAACCATCTTGCCGAACGCGGCCGCGATCTCAAGGCCGGCATGGTGGTCATTACCGGCAGCCTCATTCCGACGGTGTCGATCGGGCGCGGCGAACGGGCGGTGTTCACGGTCGAGGGGCTCGGCGAAGCTGTCATGGAGGCGGTCTAGGATTGCGCTGGACACCGCAAACCGGCACGGCGATCCCATCCTTTCCACCGCGCCCTTGCGCGCGCTTCGTCCGCTCCTCATTTGGCGGTAAGCTCCACCAGGCGACTCACGCGAAATCGCAACCGCAAAAACCGCAAAAGATGCGCCAATACCTCGATTTGATGGAACGCGTGCTGAGCGAAGGCGTCGAGAAGCGCGACCGCACCGGCGTCGGCACTCGCTCGATCTTCGGGCACCAGATGCGCTTCGACCTCAACGCTGGGTTTCCGCTGCTCACCACCAAGAAGCTGCACGTGAAATCCATCATCTACGAGCTGCTATGGTTCCTGCGCGGCGACACCAACATCAAATATCTCGACGATCACGGCGTGCATATCTGGGACGAATGGGCCGACGCCAACGGCGACCTCGGCCCGGTCTACGGCCGGCAATGGCGCTCGTGGCCGACGCCGGACGGCGGCTCCATCGACCAGATGGCGAACGCGGTCGCCGAAATCCGCCGCAACCCCGACTCGCGGCGGCTGATCGTCACCGCCTGGAACCCGGCGGAGAACGATCGGATGGCGCTGTCGCCCTGCCACTGCCTGTTCCAGTTCAATGTCGCCCAAGGCGCGCTGTCGTGCCAGCTCTATCAGCGCTCGGCCGATGTCTTTCTCGGCGTGCCGTTCAACATCGCCTCCTATGCGCTGCTGACGCTGATGGTCGCGCAGGTGACCGGGCTCAAGCCCGGCGCCTTCATTCACTGCTTCGGCGACACCCACGTCTATCTCAACCATCTCGAGCAGGCGCGGCTGCAACTCACCCGCAGCCCGCGTCCGTTGCCGACGCTGCGGCTCAATCCGGCGGTGAAGGATCTGTTCGGCTTTCGCTACGAGGATTTTTCGCTCGAAGGCTACGAGCCGCACCCGCACATCAAGGCCGCCGTGGCGGTGTAAGGATGGACATCCTCATCGTCGCGGCGATTGCCGAGAACGGCGTGATCGGCCGCGGCAACGCCCTGCCCTGGCGGCTCAAGTCGGACATGCAGCATTTCCGCGCGCTGACCATGGGCAAGCCGGTGATCATGGGGCGCAAGACCTACCTCTCGATCGGCAAGCCGCTTGCCGGCCGCACCACGATCGTGGTGAGCCGCGATGCGAAATTCGCCGCGCCGGGAATTGTCGTGGCGCCGAGCCTCGATGCCGCCTTGGCGGCGGCCCGCGGCGACGCGCTGCGGCGCAACGCCGAGGCGATCGTCATTGCCGGCGGCGCCGACCTTTATGCCCAGGCTATGCCCGTGGCGACGCGTCTGGTCATCACCCACGTGCACAAGCGCGTCGACGGCGATGTACGGTTTCCGCCGATCGACCGCGGAGTCTGGCGCGAAATCGCCCGCGATGAGCATGCGGCGGCGAGTGGCGACGAGGCCGCCCTCGCCTTTGTCACCTACGCACGCGCGACTGAGGCGGCGCCTCGACCGCCAAGCGCGGCATAACTGCGCGTTGTAAGGGCCCCGCCGCTCCCCTATAACCCCCGCAACCAAGCCGGAATGATCCCGGCGTCAGGAGACATTGAATGCCGTGGAACAACCAATCCGGTGGCGGCGGCCCTTGGGGGTCGGGGCCGCGGGGACCCTGGAGCTCGGGGCCGCAATCGCCGGGCGGGTCGAAGCCGCCCGATCTCGAGGAATTGCTGCGCCGGAGCCAGGATCGCCTGCGCAGCTTGCTGCCCGGCAATCTCGGCGGCCGCGGCATCGCGCTGATCGCGCTGGCGGCGGTCGTGCTCTGGGGCTTTTCCGGCTTCTTCCGGGTCGAGCCCGACGAGCTCGGCGTCGTGCTGCGGTTCGGCAAGTTCACCCGCGAGGTGGTGCCGGGGCTGAACTATCACCTGCCCTATCCGATCGAGACCGCGCTGACCCCGCCGGCGCTGCGCATCAACAAGATCGATATCGGCATGCGCCCGGTCGAAGACGTCCGCCGCGGCACCTCGGTGCGCGAAGTGCCGGAGGAAAGCCTGATGCTGACCGGCGACGAGAACATCATCGACGTGGATTTCTCGGTGCTGTGGAAAGTCAGGCCGAGCGCGGTCGGCGACTATCTGTTCAACATCCAAAATCCCGAAGGCACCGTGAAAGCGGTAGCCGAAGCCTCCATGCGCGAGATCGTCGGCCGCTCGACGCTGCAGCCGATCCTCACCGGCGCGCGGCAGACCACCGAGACGGCAGTGCAGGACTTGATGCAGAAGACCCTCGACCATTACGGCGCCGGCATCCAAGTGCAGCAGGTGCAGCTGCAGAAAGTCGACCCGCCGGCGCAGGTGATCGACTCCTTCCGCGACGTGCAGGCGGCGCGCTCGGATCTGGAGCGGGCGCAGAACGAGGCGCAGACCTACGCCAACCGGATCGTGCCGGAAGCACGCGGCCGCGCCGCCAAGATCACCCAGGACGCCGAAGCCTATCGCGAGCAGACCGTCGCCGAGGCCACCGGCCAGACCTCGCGCTTCCTGCAGGTTTACGATCAATACAAGAAGGCGCCCGACGTAACCCGCGAGCGCATGTATCTGGAAACCATGGAACGCGTGCTCGGCGGCAGCGACAAGACGATCATCGATACCGGCCCGCAGCCCGGACCGGGAGTGGTGCCCTATCTGCCGCTCACCGAATTGCCGCGCACGCGGCAGGCGCCCGCTGCGGGCACGCCGTCATCGGGAGGCAATCCATGAAGCTCAGCCTCGCCGGCGGCGTGATCGCCATTCTGCTGCTGATCGCCGCCATTGTCGGCTACAGCACCTTGTTCACCGTCAACCAGACCAAGCAGGCCCTGGTGGTGCGGCTCGGCCAGCCGGTGCGGGTCATCACCCAACCCGGCCTCAACGTGAAGATCCCGTTCATCGACAACGTCATCTACGTCGACAAGCGCATTCTTGATCTCGAATCGCCGGCCCAGGAGGTGATCGCCTCCGACCAGAAGCGCCTGGTGGTTGACGCCTTCGCGCGTTACCGCATCACCGACCCGCTCAAGTTCTACCAGACCGTCGGCGAGGCCGGCGCCAATTCGCAACTGGCGATCCTGCTCAACTCGGCGCTGCGCAGCGTGCTCGGCGGCGCCACCCTGGTCGACGTGGTGCGCAACATGCGCGAGCAACTGATGTCGCAGGTGCGCAGCGCGCTCGATCACGAGGCGCAGCAGTTCGGCATTCAGGTCGTCGACGTGCGCATCCGCCGCGCCGATTTGCCGGAGCAGAACAGCCAAGCGGTTTATCAGCGCATGCAAACCGAGCGGCAGCGCGAAGCGGCGGAATTCCGCGCTCAAGGCAGCCAGAAGAGCCAGGAAATTCGCGCCAAGGCCGACCGCGACGTCACCGTGCTCTTAGCGGACGCAACGTCGCAGGCCGAGCAGATCCGCGGCCAGGGCGACAGCGAAAGGAACCGCATCTTCGCCGACGCCTACAACCGCGACCCGGATTTCTTCGCCTTCTACCGCTCCATGCAAGCCTACGAAAAGAGCATGCAGCATGGCGACACGCGCTTGGTGCTGCGGCCGGATTCGGATTTCTTCCGTTATTTCTCCGACCCGGCGGGCCGCGGCACGCCCAACATGCCGCCCGCGCCGCCTGCGCAAGCGCCGGCCGCCAAACCCTCGGCCGCGAAATAGCATTGGCAAAACCGGCGCGCCGCGCCGCGGTCCCGCATGTCCGATTTTCTCGCCGCGCTCGGCTTGGTCTTTGTGATCGAAGGCGTCCTGTTTGCGGCGTTTCCGCTCGGCGCCAAGCGCGCCATGACCGCCGCGCTCGATGTGCCGGATGGCGGAATGCGCATCGTCGGCCTGGTTTCCGCCCTGGTCGGCGTGCTCATCGTCTGGCTGGTGCGCCACTGAGCCGGAGCCTGGCCCGGGAAAGTGCAAGCCGGACTTCCGATAAGATCATCTTTACTATGGCCGCCGAGTCGCTTTTCCGCCCCAATCCGGTCCCTAATGGCCCTTGCGCCGCCAACGGGACGAAGGCACCCTTTTCATGATTGAACTCTCAGGAGCACAGCCCTCCATGTCCGGCCACATGTCTTGCCACTTCCCGCGTTTGGTGCGGCGCGGCCCGGCCATCGCCGCGCTGGCGGCGGCGATCATCATCCTGCCGGCATGGAACGCGGCGGCGCGAGGGCCCGAGAACATCGCCGACGTCGCCGAACAGGTGATCGACGCGGTGGTCAACATTTCGACATCGCAGAAAGTGGACCCGCGCATGAGCGGCCTGCCCGAGCTGCCGCCGGGCTCGCCGATGGAGGAGTTTTTCGAGGAATTCTTCAAGAACCACCGCGGTCACGGCGATGCCGATCGCATGCCGCACCGGATCAACTCGCTCGGTTCCGGTTTCATCATCGATGCGTCCGGCGTAGTCGTCACCAACAATCACGTCATCGCCGACGCCGATGAGATCAACGTCATCCTCAACGACGGCACCAAGCTTCCGGCCGAGCTCATCGGCAAGGATTCGAAGAGCGACTTGGCGCTGCTGCGCGTGCATCCCGACAAGCCGCTGAAGGCGGTGAAGTTCGGCAATTCCGACAAGCTGCGGCTCGGCGAGTGGGTCATCGCCATCGGCAATCCGTTCAGCCTCGGCGGCACGGTGACCGCCGGCATCGTCTCGGCGCGCAACCGCGACATCAATTCCGGACCTTACGACAATTACATCCAGACCGACGCCGCCATCAATCGCGGCAATTCCGGCGGGCCGTTGTTCAACCTCAACGGCGAAGTCGTCGGCGTCAACACCGCGATCATTTCGCCGTCCGGCGGTTCGATCGGCATCGGCTTCGCGGTGCCGTCGAACTCCGCGGTTGCGGTCATCGACCAGCTCCGCCAGTACGGCGAGACGCGGCGCGGCTGGCTCGGCGTGCGCATCCAGCAAGTCACTGACGATATCGCCGAGAGTCTCGGCATCAAGCCGCCGCGCGGCGCGCTGGTCGCGGGCGTCGACGACCGCGGGCCGGCGAAACCCGCCGGCATCGAGCCGGGCGACGTGGTCGTCAAATTCGACGGCCACGACATCAAGGACATGCACGATCTGCCGCGTGTCGTCGCCGACACGCCGGTCGGCAAACAGGTCGAGGTCGTCGTCATTCGCAAGGGCAAGGAAGAAACCCACTCGGTGAAGATCGGCCGGCTCGAAGACGGAGAAAAAATGGCCGCCGCCGAGGCCGGCAAAAACGCCGCGCCAGAACAAAAATCCGTGGTGCAGAAGACGTTGGGCCTGGAGCTGTCCAGCCTGTCCGACGACTTGAGGAAGAAATTCAAGGTTCGCGACAACATCAAGGGCGTGCTCGTCACCGGCGTCGATCCGAGCGTGGCGTCGGCCGCGCCCGACAAGCGGCTTTCGCCCGGCGACGTCATCGTCGAGGTGCAGTATCAGAGCGTCGGCAACCCGGCCGACCTGCAGACCAGGCTCGACGCGCTCAAGGCCGAAGGCAAGAAAGTCGCGGTGCTGCTCGTTTCCAATGCCGACGGCGAAACGCGCTTCGTGGCGCTGAGCTTGCAGTAGGCAATAGCCCGGATTGAGCCAACGGGTCCGGCCCGAAGTGGCCGGCCCGATGACAGGCTCCGCGAAATCCGGGGTCAACCTCCCCACCCCCCACCCTTGTCCAAATTTCACCCCTCTTTTTTCGGCAACCTTTTACGCTTATATTGCTTGGTGCCGGCGCAAGCCGGCTATGGCGATAAACGGCCGTCGTAATAAACCTTTCGGACCCGGGGGCAGTACCCGGCGACTCCACCAATTTTCCGGAGAACGGACGATGGACGACGGACGACAGAATTAGCTACGTCTATCTGTCCTCCGTCTTCTGTCCTCTGTCTCCGCTACGGGGTCGAAATAGGATCGACGAGGGCGTAAAGGACGGGCTTTTGCTCGGCATGGTTCCGCCGTTATCGGGCCAAATTATAGTTGCAAACGACAACTATGCTCCGGTTGCTCTGGCCGCGTAAGCGGCTCGAAAGACCGATCTGAAGCCCTGGCGTCTTAGCAGCGTCAGGCGGGGTTCGGAGGCACCTGGCAACAGAAGCCTCCACTTCTTTCAGAGGACAGAGGACGGATGACAGAGGACAGAATCGATCTGGACCTCTATGATTCGTTGACTATCTCTCATCCGTCGTCTGTCATCCGTCGTCCGAACCATGGCCCTCGATCTCATTCGCTATGACATTCTCGCGCAAGCGGCCCTGCGCGGGGTCGTGCGTACCGTGCTGGCCGACGCGGCGAAAAAAGGCCTGCCGGGCGAGCATCATTTCAAGATCACCTTCAATACCACGGCGCCTGGCGTGCGGCTTTCGGAGCGCATGCGCGCACGGTTTCCGCAGGAAATGACCATCGTTCTGCAGCATCAATTCTGGGATCTCGCGGTAACCGAGCACGCCTTCGAGGTCGGCCTGTCGTTCGGCGGAATTGCGGAGAAGGTCGGCGTTCCGTTCGAGGCGGTGACGGCCTTCCACGATCCGGCGGTCCAATTCGGCTTCCAATTTGAGACCGTCGAGGCCGCCGCAGCGGGCGATTCGCCCGCCGGGGCACAGCCGGCCGAAAAACCAATAGGCTCCCCAACCAAGCGGCCCGCCGCGGAAACCAAGCCGGAAGCGTTGCCGGCACCGGTTGCTCCTGCGCCCCCGGACGCGCCGGGTCCGGACAGTGGCGGCGGCGAAGTCGTGCGGCTTGACCGGTTCCGGAAGAAATGACGACAGATGACGGACGGCAGACGACAGAAAGAACCTAGTCATCTGTCATCTGTCCTCTGTCGTCCGTCCTCCGTCATCTGAGATGAAAACCCGCACCGAAACCGACACGTTCGGCCCGCTCGAAGTGCCCGCCGATCGCTACTGGGGGGCGCAGACCGAGCGCTCGCGCATCAATTTCCGCATCGGCGACGAGCTCATGCCGCTTCCGATCATCCGCGCGCTGGCCATCGTCAAGCGCGCGGCGGCGGAGACCAATCGCGAGCTTGGCTCGCTCGACGCGCGCCGCGCCAAGGCGATCGTCGAGGCCGCGCAGGAGATCATCGACGGCAAGCTCGACGATCAATTCCCGCTGGTCGTGTGGCAGACCGGCTCCGGCACCCAGACCAACATGAACGTCAACGAGGTGATCGCCAACCGCGCCAACGAGCGGCTCGGCAGCGCGCTCGGCGCAAAATCGCCGATCCATCCCAACGATCACGTCAACATGAGCCAGTCGTCGAACGATTGTTTTCCGACCGCCATGCACATTGCGGCGGCGCAGGAGATCGTGCGCCGGCTCATTCCGGCGCTGACGCATCTGCATGCGGCGCTGGAGGCGAAAACCAAGGCCTTCGCCCGCATCGTCAAGATCGGCCGCACCCATACCCAGGATGCCACCCCGCTGACGCTGGGACAGGAATTTTCCGGCTATGCGGCGCAGGTGAAGTCCGGCATCGCGCGCGTCCGCGCCGGCCTAAAGGAACTCTATCCGCTGGCGCAAGGCGGCACGGCGGTCGGCACGGGACTTAACGCCAAACGCCCGTTCGCCAAGTTGTTCGCCAAGAAGGTCGCCGCCATCACCGGGCTGCCGTTTGTCAGCGCGCCGAATAAATTCGAGGCGCTCGCCTCGCACGGAGCGCTAGCATTTGCGCACGGCGCGCTCAACGCGCTCGCCGCGGATCTGTTCAAGATCGCCAACGACATCCGCTTGCTCGGCTCCGGCCCACGCTCGGGCTTCGGCGAATTGCTGCTGCCGGAGAACGAACCGGGCTCGTCGATCATGCCCGGCAAGGTCAATCCGACCCAATGCGAGGCGATGACCATGGTCTGCTGCCGCGTGTTCGGCAACGACACCACGATCGTCACGGCGGCGAGCCAGGGGCATTTCGAGCTCAACGTCTACAAGCCGGTCATCGCTTACGCGGTGCTGCAATCGATCCGGCTCCTCGCCGACGCCGCCGTGTCGTTCACCGATCATTGCGTGGTCGGCATCCGCGCCAACGAGCCGCGCATTCGCGAGCTGATGAATAATTCGTTGATGCTGGTCACGGCGCTGGCGCCGCGCATCGGCTACGACAAGGCGGCGAAAATCGCCAAAACGGCGCTCGCCAATGGCACCACGCTGCGGGAAGAGGCGATCAAGCTCGGCTTCGTATCGGGCGAGGAGTTCGACCGCCTGGTGCAGCCGGCCCGCATGACCCGGCCGGGCCCGTGAGCGGGGCGAGGTCAGCTACGCGCGATAACGCTTTTGTGTCCGCCATGGCCGATGCAGTGCCACCGTACCGGCGTAATTCTTTCAGACCACACAAGCCAGGATAGCCCCAGCCACTGATCCGGTTACCGCTGAACCTGACATGGGCGATCTCGTCAACCTCCGTACTGCGCGCAAGCGGGCCAAGCGGCGCCAAGCCGAGCAGCAGGCCGCGTCCAACCGGCTGGTGCACGGGCGCTCCAAGGCAGAACGAGCCCTGACGCAATCGCAAAGCGACAAAGCCCGGACAGATCTCGACCAACGCCGGATCGACACGGGAGACGGGCAATGAAATCGCAAATCGTCAAACGCTCCATTGTCATCGCCAGCCACAAGACCAGCGTCAGTCTCGAGGATGCATTCTGGAAGGCACTGAAGGAAATCGCCGGCGGCCGGGATATGACCTTGTCCGAGCTTGTCGGCGCGATCGATGCCGAACGCCAGCATGGCAATCTGTCCTCGGCGGTGCGGCTGTTCGTGCTCGACTACTACCAAGCGCGGACCACCGGTCGTGGTGAAGGCGGAAATCCGCCGCGCGAGGTGATGGTGGTTCCGCCGCCGGACGCGTCAGTTCTGCGATCGGAATAGCAAATCGAGCAGAGAGCGGGCGGAAGGTATAATCGACAGTGGCGCGGATGGCGGCGGGGCCGCGCGCCGCGCGCTTGCGCTCTCGGTCGCCGGCGGCTGTTTGGACCCGGCCGACGACGACGGCAAAGCAGCAGCAGCCGCTCCGTGATCGGTGCCAAGGTCTAAACGGCTCTCCGGCGCGGTCGGCGGCGCTTCCGGCAGCAGCCGGTCTAGCCCGCGCGTGTTGGATGCCGGCCCGGTTGAGGCATTCGCCTGGATCGCCGTTTCCAGCGTCGTGCCGGCCGGGATGTAGCGGACGGACGGCGATACCGGGCGCACGACGGGGCCGAGAACGTCCTCGCGCCGGTTCGCCTCGACCGATTCGAGCCGTCGGGTCTGCAGCTCGGTGGCGCGCAAGGTCAGCCAGCCCAGCAAAGCCGAGATATCGAGTTTCGTCTCAGGCGCCGCCAGCGGACCCTTCACCGTCAACGCCAGTTCCGGCCGTGTGCTGATCAAGGCATTCGCCGCCGGTTGTCCTGAGAGCGTCATGTGCGCGTCGATCGCCGCGCTGTTGAGATCGAGAACGCCGTCGAGTGAAAACTCGGCCCCGCTTTGCGCCGGCAGGGTCATCTTGGCCAGGCGAATCTGCCCGCCGGCGATCGTCACCTCGGCGTCGCCGTTCGGCACGGTGAGCCGGCCGGACTCCATCGCGGCACTCACCGCGGTTCGGATTTTCGGCGTTTCGATCGAACCGCTCTGGTCGGCGGCGTGAATAGCCGCGTCGAATGCCGCCGGATCGATGCCGGCGACCTGCGCATTCGCGAGCGTCACCGCACCGCTGCCGTGAACCGAGCCGATGAGGCCCGCGGGGCTCAGTCCCATGCCGTCGGCCTGAAGCTTCACCGTCAAAAGGCCGTCGAGGGCATTCTTTTTGGATGCGATGATCGTGGCGGCATTCGCGCCGACAAGCACGAGGCGGCCGTGCGCGGCGAGCTCTGCCGAATCGCGGCGGAACGTCAGCTCGCCGGTGAGGCGTCCGCCGGCGAGCCCGCCGTCGATGTCGCTCACAGCGATCTCGGCCGGCTGAAACCGCACGACGCCCTTGAGGTCGCGCGCGACCCAAACCGGCGTCAAGGCGGCGCGATCGAGCTTGAAGGTCACGGCTCCGTTCAACGCACCGAACGCGCCGGCGCCGATCGGCTCGGGCGACCACGCGGCCGTGCCGGCGATCGGCATTCCCAGGATCGTCGCCGCAACCGCCGCAGCGTCCACATCGTTGGCCGCAATATCGCCCTCGATGCCGATCGGGCTCGACAGTTTGACGGTGAGGCGGCCGTGCAGCGACGCCTTTCCGACGACAACGTCCAGATCCGTGAACGACAGCATCCTGCCGGCAACAGCGACGCTCGAACTCGCAGTGAGCGGGACCGCGGAGCCGGGCTGGCCAGTCATGGCCCGGTGCAGCGGCCGCAGGTCGGCGGCGGCGGCTTTGACCTGCAGGCGGCCGGTCGGCGCGTCGTCGCCGCTCGGATGCAGCATCCCCTCGACCGCCACCGAGAAACCGCCGGCCGCAGCCAGGCCCTTGACGCGAATATTGCCGCCGAGTGGTCCGGCGGCGGACATCGTCATCTCGCCGGGCAGCTGATCGACCGCGAGAACGGGATCAAGATCGAGCAGTCGCACCAGCGCGCCGCCATCATCGGCCTCGAGCCGGCTCGCGACCCGCACCACTGCGGCGCCGGGATGCGCCAAATCCCCCGTTGCATCGCCGTTGAGCGCGAGGCGCAGTGCGCCGACATCGCCGTTAAGATCGAGCTTGGCCATACTGCCCGCGACCGCCGTGTGATCGATGGTCAGGACGCCATGCACCTTTGCCGGCGCCAGACGGTCGGCCAGATGGCGGAACGTCTCCGCAGCCTGCGGCGCCAACTTGCCGACGATGCTGGTCAGACCGGCAAGGGTTTTGGCGTCGAGATCGAGCGTCAGCCGCCCGCGCGGTTGCGACGACAATTCGTCGATGCGCCCGCTGATGTCGAGCGCGGTGCCGCCCAGATCGCCGACCGAGAGCCGGTCGATGTGCAGCACACCGGCGTCGAACTTGACCCGGGCGTTGACCTGTCGCGCGTCCACACCGGCGACGGTTGCCTTGCCGACCTCGACCAGGAGCGTCACCTCGTGTGGCACCTCGAAGGCGCCGTTGGACAGCGCCGCCTTGGCGAAGGCTGCCAGCGCGTCGACGTCGAGGTTTGCGGCGCGCAGTTCGCCGTCGAGCGTGGCCGGCCGATCGCCCGCCGCCCAGGTGTAGGCGAGCCGCCCTTCCAGGTTCTCCTGGTCGAGCGCCGCCGACAGGCGATCGAGCGCCAAGCGATCGCTCGCGATCGTGATGACGCCGCGCGCGGTCAACGTTTCGGCCCGGCCCGAAGGCGGCTCGCTGCGGCCCTCGAGCCAAGCCATCAGCATTTTCAGATCGGCCGATTCGAGGCGGGCGGGCCCGCTGAAGCCAAGGCCCTGCGGGTCGTCGTCGAGCCGGCCGCTCAGGTTGACCGCGGTGAACCCCGGCGCCTGGAATTCGACGTCGTTAAGAGTCCATCCCTTATCATCGAAACCGACCCGGCCGTGCAGCGCCTGAAGCGTGGTGCCGCCGACCGTCAACGCATCGACGGCGACGCCGACCGCAACCGGAATCGGCGGCTTCACCGCCGCGACAAACGAGTCGAAAAAGCTTTTGATCATGACGAGCGGCGGCCGGTGCGTCACGTCCGGCGCGGCCAGCGCGCGATCGACATCGACTTGCACCGCCGCGACCGTGCCGTCGAGATGCGGATGCTCGCCGAACGTGAGTTCCGCTTTGCCGCTGAAAATGACCGCCCGCTCGTCCGGCCCGTACTGCAAGGCGAGCTCGCGCAGCGATGCCGAAGCCGGCGTGGCGCGCAGCTTGCCGGCGAGCTGCCAGGGGTCGTTCATCACCCGCTGACCGCGCGCCAGTGTCGCTCCGACCGGCCGCGCCAGCGCCAGCGTACCGTCGAATTGCGGGACGCCGCGGTTGAAACTGAGCGTACCGTCGATCTCGGTGGTCAACGGATGATTTGACGGGTCGACGCCGAGCCGGACCTTGAGGCCGCCGTCCTCGTCGATGCGGCTACCCGATATGCGATAGCCGTAAAGCTCGTCGCCGACGACGAAGGCGCCCTCGCCCCGGAACGGCCCGGCGAAGGAGCGAATGTCGCCGTTGAACGAGAGCTTCTGCAACACGACGCGCCCGCCGGAGCCGGCGTCGGTGAGCGTGACGCGTCCGTCCTCGACCTCAAGACGCGAGATGGTCAGCGTGTCCGAAGCGAAAGCCGGCGATGCAGCGGGCCAGTCGATCGCGCCTGTGCGGTCGATGCCGAGACCGATCTGCGGCGCCACCAGGCGCAGCTCCGTGGCCTGCACTTGGCCGCGCAGCAACGGGCCAAGCCCGACTTCGAGGTCGACCACGGCGGCCCGCAGCCGCGGCTCCTGGCCGGGCTCACCGACTTCGACCTCGCCGAGCCTGATTCGCGGACTCGGCAGAATGCGGGCTTCTATGGGGCCGTTGACGCGAACGGCGAGGCCGGTCAGCCGGCTGGCCTCTTCCTCGAACGTCGAACGGTAGTGATTCCAATCGACGACAAGCGGAGCGACCAGCGCCGACACGAGCGCCAGAATGATAGCTATGGCCAATCCGAGCAGTGTCGTCTGCACCGCGAAGCTTCCCCTAGGATCGCTTAAATGACCCCGCGCGTACCGGCCGCAGGCTAGAGCAAGCCCATGCGGAACGCACGGCTTCCGCGATTAGCGGCTTTTGCGGGCGATTCTGTGTCAGTTTCCCGGGCCGGCCGGGCCAGGGCCTCGATTTGGAAGTCCGCGAGGACGTGCGGCGCGTTCTAGCGCGCGGAGAAGCTCGTCACGGAATTACCGGCGGATGGTATTCGAGCGTATAGGCCAGCGCCCACAGCAGGAACAACACGACCGGCACGTGTACGAGCAACTGCAGGAACGTGAAGCCGACCAGATCGCGCGCGCGCAGCCCCAATACGCCCAGCAACGGCAACATCCAGAACGGGTTGATCAGGTTCGGCAGCGCCTCGGCGGCGTTGTAGACTTGCACTGCCCAGCCGAGATGCACCTTGAGATCGTTCGCTGCCTGCATCACGTAGGGCGCTTCCAGCAACCATTTACCGCCGCCGGACGGAACGAAAAATCCCAGGATCGCCGAATAGACGCCGATCACCAGCGGATAAAGATGCTGAGTAGACACGCTGACGAAGCCGTGGCTGATCTGATCGGATAGCGTCACGCCGCTGCCGTTCTTCGCCTGGGTCAAGACAGTGGCGATGGCGCCGTACAGCGGAAATTGAATCAGTACGCCGGCAGTGGCGGGCACGGCTTTGGCAACCGACGCTAAAAACCGCCGCGGCCGCCAGTGCAGCAGCAGTCCGGCCATGACGAACATGAAATTGTAGGTATTCAGGTTCGAGATGGCGAGGATCGCGCTTTGGCGGGAGAATTCGTAGAACAGCCATCCGGCGGCGAGCAGCACGAGAACAACCGTCAGCAGCGGCGAATATTCGAGCCAATCGCCGGGCTTTTGCGGCGGCGCCACCTTGATCTCATCGTCGCGCGCGATCTCGATCCCCATCGCCTCCGCCGTCACCGCGGCGCCCGGTCCGGGCGCCGACCAGATGGCGATGATTATGGAAATCACCAGCAGCACGGCGACGATCACGAACGATTGCCACATGAAGATCGTTTCGGTGAACGGGATCACGCCGGTGATGGCCAGCAAGCTTTTGGGCATGCTCGCCGCATTGGCTTGCAGCTGCGCCGCCGACGACGACAGGCCCATCGCCCAGGTCGCACCGAGGCCCAGATAGGCCGCGGCCCCGGCGGCGCGATAGTCCATGTGCAATTCGCGCCGCTCGGCCAGCGCGCGGACCAGCAACCCACCGACAATCAGGCTGAACCCCCAATTGAGCAGCGAGGCGATCATCGCCGCCGCGGCGACAAGCCCGACCGCTCCGGTACCCGTCTTCGGCAGGCGGGCAATGCTGCGGATCAGTTGCTGCGCCGGCGCAGAGGTGGCGACGACGTAGCCGCCGATCACGATGAAGGCCATCTGCATCGTGAAGGTGATCAGGCTCCAGAATCCATTGCCGAATGCGACGCTCACCGCAAGCGGCGATGCACCGTTGGCCATGGCGCCGATCGAGACCACCACCACCGCGATAGCGACAAAGATGAAAGCGTCGGGGAACCAGCGCTCGGCCCACGCCGTAAAGGCAATGGCCATTCGCGCCAAGACGCCATCGGGTTTTGTCGGACCGCCGGACGCACGGCCCGGTGCCGCCGCTGTTGCCGTTGCCATCGCTGGTCCCCCCAAATTTGCTGCGACACTAAAGGCTGACGATCTTGCCCGGGTTCATGATGTCCAGCGGATCGAACGCCCGCTTGATCGCGCGCATGGCCGCAAGCGCCGGCTCGCCGTGCTCGGCCGCCATATACTTCATCTTGCCCTGGCCGATGCCATGCTCCCCGGTGCAGGTGCCGTCCATCGCCAGGGCGCGCTCGACCAGCCGTTCGAGGAAGCCGTTAATGCGCGCGACTTCGTCGGCGTCATTGAGGTCGACGGTCAGCGCGACGTGGAAATTGCCGTCGCCGACATGGCCGACGATCGGGCCCAGGAGCCGGCTTTCGGCGATGTCGCGTTGCGTCGCCGTCACGCATTCGGCGAGCCGCGAGATCGGCACGCAGACGTCGGTCGCAATTCCGAAGCCGGTTGCGCGCAAGCTGCGAACCGCCCAGGCGGCGTCATGACGCGCCTGCCACAGCCGCGTGCGGTCCTCCGCCCGCGTCGCCCAATCGAACGGACCGCCGCCGAATTCCTTGGCGATCTCGCCGAAGCGCTGCGACTGCTCGGCGACGCTCGCCTCGGTGCCGTGAAATTCGAGGAACAGCATCGGCGTCTCCGGCAACGTCAGCTTGGAATAGAGGTTGCACGCACGCACCTGCAGGGCATCGAGCAGCTCGATCCGCGCCACCGGAATGCCGGACTGGATGGTCTGTATGGTCGCATTGCACGCCGCCTCGACCGAGGGGAACGGACAGGTGCCGGACAGGATCGCCTCCGGGATGCCGGTCAGGCGCAACGTCAGCTCGGTGATGATGCCGAGCGTGCCTTCGGAGCCGACCATGAGACGGGTGAGGTCGTAGCCGGCGGACGATTTCTTCGCCCGCCGCGCCGTCGACATCACTTCGCCGTTGGCGAGCACGACTTTGAGCGCCAGCACGTTGTCCTTCATCGTGCCGTAGCGCACCGCATTGGTGCCGGAAGCCCGCGTCGCCGCCATGCCGCCGAGGGAAGCGTCGGCGCCGGGATCGATCGGGAAAAACAGTCCTTGATCGCGCAAGTGCTCGTTGAGCTGCTTACGCGTGACGCCGGGCTCGATGACGCAATCGAGATCCTCGGCGTGGACCGCGAGCACGCGGTTCATGTCGCGGAAATCGAGCGAGATGCCGCCGCGCGGCGCGTTGACCTGGCCCTCGAGCGAGGTGCCGGTGCCGAAGGCGATGATCGGCACGCGGTGCGCCGCGCAAAGCCGCACGATCTGCTGCACTTCTTCGGTGGTGTGCGGAAACACCACCGCGTCCGGTGGCTGGTTGCCCAGCCAGGTCACCGTGTTGGCGTGCTGCTCGCGAACCGCGCGCGAGGTGACGAGCCGGTTGCCGACCATCGCCGCGAGTGCGGCAATGACGGCCTCGACCGCGTTGCGGTCGTGCTTAAGTCCCTCCCACGCTTCGGTCATGACCATGGGCCTTCCTCCTGGAGCGAGGGTGGCGGCAGGGCTTGCGCCGGTCAAGTGGCGCCGCGGCCGCGCTTGCCTATCGCGCCGAATCCGCCAAAGTTGCCGCCTAGCGTCCAGATTCCGAAGTTCGCAAGCGCTAGCGGCACACTCTCATGCGAACTTCGGAATCTGAGGACACTAGCAAATTTTTCGTTCTAGTGCGGTCTTTGGATTTGAAGTTCCTATGCGAACTTGCGGCTGAGTTGTAGGAACTTCAAATCCACCGCACTAGCAAGATGCGATAGCACCAAATGCTCGACCGCCTCGACCTGGAACTGGCTTTCTTCGCGCCCTTCGTGTCCTCGGTGATGCGGGTCGAGCCGGGCTGGATCGACTACAACGGCCATCTTAATATGGCCTATTATAACGTGCTGTTCGATCGCGCGGTCGACGAAGTGTACGAACTCATCGGCTGCGGCCCCGCCTACCTGGAGCGGACGCGGCATTCAACCTTCACCGCCGAGGCCCACATCCGCTATTTGCGGGAACTTCGCGCCCACGACCCGGTGCGGGTCACGTTTCAGCTGCTCGATTACGACGCCAAGCGGCTGCATTATTTCGAAGAGCTGCATCACGCCGAGGAGGGCTGGTTGTCGGCAACCTCCGAGAACATGGTGCTGCACGTCGACATGATCGCCAAAAAGACCGCGCCGTTTCCCGATTTCATTGCCGCGCGGCTGGCCCGGATGAGGGCCGCGCATGCCCATTTGCCGGTGCCGGAAGGCGCCGGCCGGCGCATCGCCATGCCGGCCAAGGCCTGAATCACCCGCACAAACCGTCCCCTCGCCTCGCAAAAGCCGCGCGCAGATGCCATGTTTGGCCTATGAGAATCACGGACATTTCGCGTCTGACTGACCTTTGGCTGACCCTTGGCTGATCCATTGAGGGAGACCCATCCGCTTGAGCCGCCGCCCCCCGCGCCAGGCGGCATTGCCGCGCGGGCGCGCGCCGGCGGCCCGGGCGCGCCCTATCTGGCGGGGCTCAATCCGGAGCAGCGGCTCGCGGTCGAGACGCTCGACGGCCCGGTGCTGGTGCTGGCCGGCGCCGGCACCGGCAAGACCCGTGTGCTCACCGTGCGCATCGCCCATATCCTCGCGACCGGCCGCGCCCGTCCGAGCGAAATCCTCGCCGTGACCTTCACCAACAAGGCGGCGCGCGAGATGAAGCACCGCGTCGGCGAGATCGTCGGCCATGTGGTCGAGGGCATGCCGTGGCTGGGCACGTTCCACGCGATCGGGGTGCGGATTTTGCGCCGCCACGCCGAGCTGGTGGGGCTCAAGCCCGATTTCACCATCCTCGACGTCGACGATCAGATCCGGCTGCTCAAGCAGTTGCTCGAAGCCGAGAACATCGACGAGAAGCGGTGGCCCGCGCGAGTTTTGGCCTCGTTGATCGACGGCTGGAAGAATCGCGGCCTCACCCCCGAGCAGGTGCCGGCGGGCGAAGCCGCCGCCTTCGCCAACGGCAAGGGTCTCAAGCTCTACAAGGCGTTCCAGGAGCGGCTGAAAATCCTCAACGCCGCCGATTTCGGCGACCTGCTGCTGGAGAACATCCGGCTGTTCCGCGAGCAGCCCGAAGTGCTGCGCCAGTACCAGGCCCGCTTCAAGTTCATCCTGGTCGACGAATACCAGGACACCAACGTCGCCCAGTATCTCTGGCTGCGGCTGTTGGGACAGAGCAGCAGCCCCTCCGCCGGAGAAGGACAAGGCCATGCCACCGAACGAGCCGACGCCGCAACCCACCCCGAAGCCGGTCCGCGAACCGCCGACCCCCATAGAGGACCCGCAATGGGAACCGATGGGGGACCCGCTGACACCGGAGCCGGCTCCGGCGACAGAGCCGCCGACCCAGCCGGGCACCGGCCCGATGGAAGACCCGCAGCTACCGCCGGACCAGGCGAGCGCGATGCGCACCCGCTAGCGGTCCGGCCCGCATCGCCATCCGGCCGCTTTTTAAAAAACATCTGCTGCGTCGGCGACGACGACCAGTCGATCTACGGCTGGCGCGGCGCCGAGGTCGACAACATCCTGCGCTTCGAGCACGATTTCCCCGGCGCCACGGTGATCCGGCTGGAACGCAATTACCGCTCGACCGGCCACATCCTCGCCGCCGCTTCGCACCTGATCGCCCACAACGAAGGCCGGCTGGGAAAAACGCTGCGCACCGACGACGTGCCCGGCGAGAAGGTCACCGTGACCGGCTCCTGGGATTCCGAGGAAGAAGCCCGCGCCATCGGCGAGGAGATCGAGCAATTGCAGCGCGGCGGTCACGCACTCAACGAGATCGCCATCCTGGTGCGCGCCTCGTTCCAGATGCGCGAATTCGAGGACCGTTTCGTCACGCTCGGCCTGCCCTACCGGGTGATCGGCGGCCCGCGCTTCTATGAGCGCGCGGAAATCCGCGACGCGCTTGCCTATCTGCGGGTGATCAACTCGCCGGCCGACGATCTCGCCTTCGAGCGCATCGTCAATGTGCCGAAGCGCGGGCTGGGCGACGCCACCGTGCAGCTCCTGCACGACCACGCCCGCAAGCGCCGCGTGCCGCTCACCGCAGCCGCACGCACCATGGTCGCGACCGACGAATTGAAGCCGAAGCCGCGCGGCGCGCTGCGCGGCCTCCTCGACTCGATCGAGCGCTGGCGTAAGCAGCGCGACAATCTCCCGCACACCCAGCTCGCGGAAATCGTGCTCGACGAAAGCGGCTATACCGAGATGTGGCAGAAGGACCGCTCCGCCGACGCCGCCGGCCGGTTGGAGAACCTGAAAGAACTCGTGCGCTCCATGGAGGAGTTCGAGAACCTGCAGGGTTTTTTGGAGCACATCTCGCTGGTCATGGACAACGACAAGGCCGCCGAGGCCGACGCCGTCAATATTATGACCTTGCACTCGGCCAAGGGGCTCGAATTCGACACCGTGTTCCTGCCCGGCTGGGAGGAAGGCCTGTTTCCGCACCAGCGCACGCTCGACGATCAGGGCCGCGCCGGGCTGGAAGAGGAGCGCCGGCTCGCTCATGTCGGCATCACGCGGGCGCGCAAGCGGGCCAAGATTTATTTCGCCACCAACCGGCGCATGCACGGCCTGTGGCAGACCAATATTCCGTCGCGGTTTTTAGACGAGCTGCCGGAAGCCAACGTCGAAGTGACGGAGGCGCAAGGCGGCTATGGCGGCTTCGGCGGTTATGGCGGCTACGGCGCCTCGCGCTTCGACGCCACGACCGCGTTCGGCTCCAACTACCGCACCCCCGGCTGGCAGCGCGCGCAGGCGAAAAAGGCCGGCGGCAGCAGCGGCGGCTTTGCCGAGACCGGCTCGCGCTACACCACGGGCGAAGATTTATCCCACCTCTCCCCGGCGGGGAGAGGTCGCGCCGCTGGCGCGGGTGAGGGGGCGCGGCGCTCCGGCTTCAGCGCGCCCGACGACACGTCATCTCCCTCCCCCTGGCGCGCCCGCGAGGAGCGCAGCGCCGGCGGCGCCCGCCGCCTGCCGCTCACCATCGAAGGCGAGCTGGTGGCGAAATCGACCGGTGCTGTCTCCGCCTTCACGCTGGGCGACCGCGTCTTCCACCAGAAATTCGGCAACGGCAACGTCACCGCGATCGACGGCAACAAGCTCACCATCGCCTTCGACCGCGCCGGCGAGAAGCGCGTGGTGGATAGTTTTGTGGAGCGGGTGTGAAAACATCCCCAACGAACGTGAAAAGGAAGAAGAGTCCTAAACATCCGAAGGCGAAAGCTAACAGAGAAAAATGAGCGCATGGCCACCGCTAGCTACGTTCTCATTGGCATTATTGTCCTGTTGCAGGTCATTCTCGCGTTTGGAAACTATTTTCTTCGACCAATCCCGAGACGCTTTGTCGCCAAGCTGATGTTTGTTGTTGGGCTTCTATTGGCTTGCGCTGTTGTGGTCCAATTTCTTTTGGGGCAAGCAGGTTTGAATGCAGCAATATTTAATTTGCGGGGTCAAATGTTCGGACTCATGGGCGGAGGGAGTCTGTAGATGAGACGGCGCGATTCCGACGCGCGCGAGGTGCGGTGCGGACCAGACCTGTTGCGGCGGAAGAAGATTTGAATTCCCTGTCGCCTTCGAGCGCCATCACCCTCTACATCGACGCCGATGCCTGCCCGGTGAAGCAGGAGATTTATCGCATCGCCGAGCGGCATGCGCGCAAGGGCGTCAGCCTCAAGGTCTCTGTCGTCAGTAACAGCCCCATCGCGGTGCCGCGGGAACTTTTTAGTGGCGCGCGGCCGGACGCAAAACCGGAGGCCACTTTTGCTGGCCGGGCGCTGATCGAGCGCGTCGTGGTCGGCGCGGGCATGGACGAGGCGGACAATTGGATCGCCGAGCGCGCGGGACGCGGCGACATCGTCATCACCGCGGACGTGCCGCTGGCGAGCCGCTGCGTCAAAGCCGGCGCCGAAGTGATCGCGCCGAATGGGCGCGCCTTCACCAAGGAGTCCATCGGCCTCACATTGGCCACCCGCAATCTGATGGATTCGCTACGCAGCGCCGGCGAGATCACCGGCGGCCCAAAACCGTTCTCGCCCCGCGATCGCTCCAGCTTTCTCTCCGCGCTCGACCAGGCGATCGTGCGGCTCAAGCGGGCGGGGTTTGGAGCCACATTGTAGGACGTAATGGTGGTGCTATCTTGTCCGACGGGGCAGAGGATGCTCACAAACAGCCGTGACATAAAGCGCCGCCTAGAACGCGAGGGTTGGATTCTTGAACGCGTCGCCGGGTCACATCACGTTTTCAAGCATCCTCGAACCCGAGCAACCGTCGTTTTACCTCATCCCAAGAAAGACTTGGGACGCGGCCTGGTTCGTAATATCTATAGGCAGGCTGGATGGCAGCCCGATTGATGATGCCATGACCCACTATGTCGCCATTGTTGAAGATGCCGGAGCGGACAAGGCCATCGGCATCTGGTTTCCTGATCTGCCCGGCTGTTTTTCAGCCGGCGATGATATCGACGACGCGCTACGCAATGCCCATGAGGCTTTGGCTCTTTACGCCGAAGCGGAAGCGCAGGAGGGCCGCGCGCTACCCGAGCCCCGCTCCTTGTCGGTGTTGAAAGCCGACCCAGCCGTTTTGTCCGACATCCGCGATCACATGGTCGCTTTGGTCGCTTTGCAGAGCCGCGCAGCGCACGCGGCGGAATAAACGCCAGAGCTTGTTCGGCCCGGAACCAGCCGCCGCGCTAGCGCTTGATCAGGCAATGTGACCGCCGCGAGAAACCTCGTCATGATCCGCAAGCTGGCTTCAGGCAAATACCGGCTCTATTCGCGCAAGAAGAACCCGAAGACCGGCAAGCGCCGCAATCTCGGTACCTTCACCAGTCGCGCGGCGGCCGAGCGGCACGAACGCGCGGTGCAGTATTTCAAACGGCACTGACCTTCTTCCGTCGCCCCACGCAATCGTGATGGGGGCGCCGGACTAACCTTTCCCGCCGTATTTCATTCAACATTTCGCCCGGGTCGTTCACCATTGCGCCGCTTTGGCGCAACGACGCCCTTGATTGAACCAAAATCCCGCAGGAGACTTCCTCCAGAGGGCGATTGTCGCGTGATCCCATCGGGTGCGTTCATGCGTTTCGGTTTTTTCCTCCCCGCCTCGCTTCTGGCAGCGGCGCTGGCGCTCCCGTGCGCCTCGCTGGCGCGCGCCAACATCGTCGTCACCATCGACAAGACCACGCAGCAGATGTCGGTCGCGGTCGACGGCGCGCCGCGCTACGTCTGGCCGGTCTCAACCGGACGGGCCGGCTATGACACGCCGAACGGCACCTTCAAGGTCAACCGCATGGACGCCGACCACCTGTCCCAGGAATGGGACAACGCGCCCATGCCGCATACGATGTTCTTCGACATGCGCGGCCACGCCATCCACGGCTTTTTCGACGTCAAGCATCTCGGCCTGCCGGTGTCGCATGGCTGCGTGCGGCTAGCGCCGGACCATGCGGCGACGCTGTTCGAGCTGATCAAGGCGGAAGGCACGAGCAACACGGCGGTGGTGATTTCCGGCCACACGCCCGCGGGGCAAAACCCGGCGGCGGCGCGGCGGAGCGCGCCGGTCGAGCAAGCCGCGGCGCCGCCGATGCAGATCGCGCCCGATGACGGCCAGCCGTCGCCTTACGGGCAGCAATATTACCGGCAGCCGCAGCCCTATTACGCGCAGCAGCCTTATGACGGCCAGCCGCAGCCTTACTATGCCGGGCAGCCGGCCTACCTGCCGCCGCAACCGCCGCCGCCGCAATACTACGTGCTGCGGCCGTATAACCCGTATTGAGGGCTAAGCCGCGATGCGGTGCATGGCGGCGCCCTCATGGACGCCGTGGATCGCCTTGACCGATTTTTCGATCGCCGCCCACAAACGGGCGATTTCGGCGGCCGCCTGCGACTCGGCGTCGTATTCCTTGGCGCCTTCGCCGTCGCCCAGCGCCAGCGAGAAATTCGCCCGCTGCGTGATCTGGCCGCCCCACACCGGAATGTTCAGCTTGCCCAGGCTTTCCCGCGCCTGCGTCACCATCGGCGACTCGACGTCCTGCCGCCGCGGCGGCGCGCCGTTGATGACGACCGCGTAAGGCCGGCGCGACTGCCGGGCAAACGACACGGTCTCCCTGACCGCCTCGAGATCGAATATGCCGGGCCGGCACGGCACCACGACGATGGTCGCGGCGCGCATCGCGTCGGTGACGCAGGCCGACATGTTCGGCGGCGTATCGATCAACACCCACTCGATGCCGTCGTTCTTGGCCGCCTTAACGATATCGGGAATGCCGCGTTGCGTGGTCCGCAGCGGCAGATCCTCGGCGTTGCGCAGCTTGTGCCAGAGCGTGAGCGACCCCTGCGGGTCGGAGTCAATCAGCAGGCAGGGCCGCGACGGCCTATGGACGTGCGCGGCCAGATGCGCCGCCAGCGTGCTCTTGCCCGAACCGCCCTTGCGCGAAGCGAAGACCACAACGTTCATGCGATTTCTCCCAAAGCGGCCCGATCAAGCATCCTGCCCTTTGTTGGTCCGAAGTTCGCGGCGCTCGGGGCCCATGAGCTGATGCGAACTTGAGAATCGCTGGCACTGTAACTGATTCGTCATATCAGTGCGGTGCGAGATTTGCCGTTGCGAGGATGGGGGAAAAGTGCGTGGAGTAGTTGTGGATAATGCTGTGGAGGAGCGGCATATGATGATGTGGAGAACCTTCGCCCATGCCGCTGCAGCCGGATTTTTGCCGCGGCGGTGAATAGCGGGCATTCATTGGCGCTTGCGTTCTAAAACATAAGCAAATCAATGACTTCAAGCGTTCCTCCTCACTCCTCTACGACCCCGGTCGCCAACCTTGAAATCGATGAACAATCCGCGCGCCGGATCGCCGATTTGCTCACTCAGACCGTTGACGCCGACGAAGTCGCTGTCGCCCTGTTCGATGCGGGCGGTGGCCGCTGGGGCGTGACGATCCATTTCCGCGCCGCTCCCCACGAGAATGCGGTACGTGCGCTGGTGGCGGTCGCCGCCGGGCCCGCGGTGGCCAAGGCGCTGCGCTTCGCGCGCGTCGCGGCGCAAGACTGGGTGCGCGAGAGCCTCGCCGGCCTGGCGCCGGTCGCGGTTGGGCGCTTCGTTGTGCACGGCGCCCACGACCGCGCCGGCGTTCCGGTCAACCGGATCGGTGTCGAGATCGAAGCGGCGCTCGCCTTCGGCACCGGCCATCACGGCACCACGCGCGGCAGTCTGCTCGCGCTCGATGACCTTTGCAAGTCGCCGCCCAGAGGGCGTCGGAGTCGGCGCATCCTCGATCTCGGTACTGGCAGCGGCGTCCTTGCCATTGCCGCCGCCCGCGCGCTGCGCCGCCGCGTGCTGGCGACCGACATCGACGCCAGCGCCGTCCGCGTCGCGCGCGCCAATGCCCGCCTCAACCGGGCGGGCGCGATGGTGGAAGCCGTGAAGGCCGACGGCGTCACCGCCCAGAGCATCCGCCAGCGCGCGCCGTTCGATCTCGTCTTCGCCAACATTCTGCTCGGCCCGCTGCAGCGCCTCGCCGCGCCGCTCAAGAGACTGGTGGCCCCGGGCGGCCGTGTCGTCGTCTCTGGTCTGCTTCCCGCCCAGGCCAACGCCGCGATGGCGGCGTACCGGCCGCTTGTCCCCGAACGGCGCATCGACCTCGACGGCTGGACGACGCTCGTGCTCGCCCGCCGCACGCGGCGGCGAGGTACCTCGATCTAGCTTTTTGTTTGACCGGGATTTTTTCGCAAACCGGTTTCCCCTTTGCGGGATGATGCCCTACATTGCCGCGCATGTTCGAGGCCCTGTTCCAATCATTCGAGGATCGTGCCGACCGCCGCGCCAGCGCACCGCGCGTCGCGGCGCTGCGCGCCGAGCTCACGCGGCGCGGGCTCGACGGCTTCATCGTGCCGCGCGCCGATCGCTACCAGAACGAATACGTGCCGCCCTACGAGGAGCGGCTGGCCTGGCTCACCGGCTTCACCGGCTCGGCCGGGGTCGCGATCGTGTTGGCCGACCGCGCCGTGCTGTTCGTCGACGGCCGTTATCAGGTGCAGGTGCGTGAGGAAGTCGACGGCGCGATTTTTTCCATCGAGCATCTGGTGGAACGCCCGCCGCCGGCCTGGATCGAAGCCAACCTGCCGGCCGGCACCCGGCTCGGCTATTCGCCGTGGCTGCACACGGTCGACAACGCCGAACGGCTGACAAAAGCCTGCGCCGCCGCGCGCTCAAGCCTCGTTTCGGTCGAAGACAATCCCATCGACGCCATCTGGATCGACCGGCCGAAGCCGCCGCTCGGCGCCATCGTGCCGCACGATCTGCGCTATGCCGGCGAAGATGCCGAAAGCAAGCTCACCCGCATCCGCGCGGAAATGCAAAAACTCGCCGCCGATGTGCTCATGGTGTCGGACCCGCAGGCCGTCTCCTGGCTGTTCAACATCCGCGGCAGCGACGTTCCGCACACGCCGGTGGCGCTGGCCTTCGCCATGATCCCGAAGGAGGGCCGCCCGGCGCTGTTCGTCGACCTGCGCAAACTCAACAGCGACATGCGCCAGCGGCTCGAAGAGATCGCCGAAGTGCGGCCGAGCGCCGCCTTCGAGCGCGATCTCGTCACGCTGGGCAAAGAGCATCGCGCCGTGCGGCTCGATCCGAGCATCTGTCCCGAGGCGGTCGCGCGGCTGATCGTCGAGTACGGCGGCGAGGTGGTGCGCGGCCCTGATCCGCTGGCGCCGATGAAAGCGGTGAAGAACGCCGTCGAGATCACCGGTGCGCACGCGGCGCACCAGCGCGACGGCGTGGCGGTGACGCGCTTCCTCGCCTGGTTCGACCGCGAAGCGCCGCGCGGCACCTTGACCGAAATCGACGCGGTGCAGGCGATGGAGAGTTTCCGCCGCGACACCGGCTTGCTCAAGGACGTCTCGTTTCCCACCATCGCCGGCGCCGGGCCCGACGGCGCCATCGTGCATTACCGAGTGACCCGCAAGAGCAATCGCCGCATCGCGCCGGGCGAACTGTTTCTGCTCGATTCCGGCGGCCAGTACGAGGACGGCACCACCGACATCACCCGCACCATCGCCGTCGGGCCGCCGACCGCCGACATGCGGCGAAAATTCACCCTCGTGCTCAAGGGCCATATCGCCATCGCCCGCGCGGTGTTTCCCGACGGCACCACCGGCGCACAGCTCGATCCGTTCGCGCGGCAATATCTCTGGCAGGCCGGGCTCGATTTCGATCACGGCACCGGCCACGGCGTCGGCAGCTATCTCTCGGTGCACGAGGGGCCGGCGCGCATCTCCAAGCTCGGCAATGCGCCATTGAAGCGCGGCATGATCCTTTCCAACGAGCCCGGCTATTACCGCAGCGACGCCTACGGCATCCGCATCGAAAATTTGCTGCTGGTGGCGGAGGCCGCGGCGGTGGCGGATGCGGAAAAACCGCTCAACAGGTTCGAGACCCTGACGCTCGCCCCGATCGACAGGCGCCTCATCGAGCCGGCGATGCTGACGGCCGAGGAAACCGCGTGGCTCAACGCCTATCACGCGCGCGTCCTCGAGACGATCGCTTCGCTGGTGGATGTGCAGGCGCGGGCTTGGCTGCTCGGAGCCACCACACCGCTGCCGCGACGATGACCGGCGCTAGCGGATCAGTTTCGCCCACTCGTCTTCGGTGAGCACCGCGACGCCGAGTTTTTTCGCTTCCGCCAGCTTGGAGCCGGCGCCGGGACCGGCGACCACGTAGTCGGTCTTTTTGGAGACTGAACCGGCGACCTTGGCGCCGAGCCGTTCGGCCATCGCCTTGGCTTCATCGCGCGTCATCGTTTCCAGCGCCCCGGTGAAGACGACGGTCTTGCCGGCGACCGCCGAATCGGCGCGCGGCCGCTCGGCATCGCGGATACGGACTTCTCCCGCCAGCCGCTCGACGCGCCGGCGGTTGTGCGCCTCTCCGAAATAATCGCGCAAGCTTTCGATCACCGTATCGCCGATCTGATCAAGCGCATCCATTTCCAGCTTGGTCTCCTCGTCGCCCTCGACAAGCTTCAGGCACGCCGCCAGGAAGGCATCCCAACTGCCATAGCCGCGGGCGAGCGCGACCGCCGTGGTTTCCCCGACATGGCGGATGCCGAGCGCGTAGATGAACCGCTCCAGCGGAATTTCGCGCCGCGACTCGATGGCGCCGAACAGATTGCGCACCGAGGTGTCGCCGAATCCCTCGACCTCTTCGAGACGGATTTTGCTGTTGCGCTCTTGCAGCGTGAAAATGTCGGCCGGCTCCTTCACCCATCCCTGCTCGTAAAAGAACTCGATCTGCTTCTCGCCGAGGCCGTCGATATCGAAGGCGCGGCGGGACACGAAGTGCTTGAGATGCTCGACGATCTGATAGGGGCAGGCGAGACCGCCGGTGCAGCGCGCGACAGCACCTTCCTCTCCCGTCGCGGTCTGCTCGCGCACGACGTCGGTGTGCAGATGACACGGGCACTTTTTTGCAACCGCGTAGGGTTTGGCCCCGCGCGGCCGCTTCTCCAGCACGACGCCAAGCACCTGGGGAATGACGTCGCCGGCGCGCTGGATCGTTACCGTATCGCCGATGCGGACGTCGAGCCGCGCGATCTCGTCGAAATTGTGCAGCGTCGCGTTCTGCACCACGACGCCGCCGACGGTCACCGGCTCGAGCTTGGCGACCGGCGTCAGCGCTCCGGTGCGGCCGACCTGGATCTCGATGTCCCTGACGATGGTCGTCGCCCTCTCGGCGGGGAATTTGTGCGCGATCGCCCAGCGCGGCGAGCGCGAGACAAAGCCGAGCCGCTCTTGCCAGTCGAGCCGGTCGACCTTGTAGACGACGCCGTCGATGTCGTAATCGAGGCTGGCGCGCTGCGCCTCGATCTCGCGATGGAACGCCAGCAGCTCCTCGACCGAACGGCACAACCTGGTCAGCGGGTTGGTGGTGAAACCGCAGGCTTCGAACCACTTGATCATGCCGGTCTGGGTGTCCGCCGGCATGTCGCTCATCTCGCCCCAGCCATAGGCGAAGAAGCCGAGCGGCCGCGAGGCCGTGATCGAGGGGTCCTTCTGCCGCAGCGAGCCGGCCGCCGAATTGCGCGGATTGGCGAACACCTGGCCGCCGCTGGCGGCCTGGCGCTGGTTGAGCGCGAGGAACGCCTGCTTGGTCATATAGATTTCGCCGCGTACCTCGCACACCGCCGGCACGGACTTGCGCTTGAGCCGGTGCGGTATGTCCTTCAGCGTTTTCACGTTGGCAGTGACATCCTCGCCCTCGGCGCCGTCGCCGCGCGTCGCGCCGCTGACCAGTTCGCCGTTCTCGTAGCGCAACGACATCGACAGACCGTCGATCTTCGGCTCGGCGGAAAAGGCGATCTCCTCATCGTCGCCGAGGCGCAGGAAGCGGCGGATGCGCGCGACAAAATCGATGACATCCTGCTCGGCAAACGCGTTGTCGAGCGACAGCATCGGCACCGCGTGCCGGACCTTGGCGAAGCGCGCCGCCGGCGCCGCGCCGACGCGCTGGGTCAGGCTGTCGAGCGTGCGCAGCTCTGGAAAGCGCGCCTCGATCGCAGCGTAGCGCCGGCGCAGCCCGTCGTATGCGGCATCGGAGACGGTCGGCGCGTCTTCCTGGTAATAGCGCCGGTCATGCTCGGCGATGTCCGCGGCGAGCCGCGCATGCTCGGCCTTGGCCTGCTTTTCGGTGAGATCCTCGACGGGAGTTTCGTTCTTGTCGCGGCGTGGCATGACGGGGCGTGAACTCAACCAGCCGCGCGGATCAAACGTTCGGCGGCGGCGCGGGCTTCGGCGGTGATCTCGGCGCCGGCGAGCATGCGCGCAATCTCCTCGCGGCGGCGCTCGGCTTTAAGCTCGACGACGCGGGTCGCGACCCGCTTGCCCTTGGCCAGCGCATCCTTGGTGATGAGATAATGGCGGTCGGCGCGCGCCGCTACTTGCGGCGCGTGCGTCACCGCGATCACCTGCACACCGGAAGCGAGCCGCGCCAGCCGCACGCCGATGGCGTCGGCAATGGCGCCGCCGACGCCGGTGTCGACCTCGTCGAAGATCAGCGTCGGCGCCGAGCCGCGGTCGGCGAGCACGACCTTGAGCGCGAGCAGGAACCGCGCCAGCTCGCCGCCGGAGGCGACTTTCATCAGCGGCCCCGGCCGGGTACCGGGATTGGTGCGCACCCAGAACTCGATGCGATCGAGACCCTCCGGCCCTTCGCCCTCGGCCTCGATTT
>Ga0208937_1000346_pt1 | contig 39465 bp, 36 predicted proteins | sample June2015DPH_11_5_FD_184705 | JGI IMG/M metagenome (GOLD analysis project Ga0208937, IMG submission 184705) | Peatland microbial communities from SPRUCE experiment site at the Marcell Experimental Forest, Minnesota, USA - June2015DPH_11_40... | ecosystem: Environmental > Terrestrial > Soil >...
CTACGGGGACCCAAGGCGCTGGAGATTGTTCCGGGAGCAAGCCATTTGTTCCCCGAGCCGGGAGCCTTGGAGGCGGTAATCGACTTTGCCGCAAGCTGGTTTGAGCGCTATCTAGCACCGACTGCTCCGGAGCGGACGCGCGCGGCGGGGTGAAGCTAGCGGGAGGCCGTTATGCCATTCAGGAATCGCTCTGACGCCGGCCGCCAATTGGCCAAGGCGCTTGCCGGCTACAAGGATCAGCAGCCGGTGATACTCGCGCTCCCGCGCGGCGGCGTGCCCGTAGCCGCCCAGGTTGCCGCCGCGCTCAATGCGCCGCTCGACCTGATCCTCGTGCGCAAGATCGGCGTACCTTTTCAACCCGAGTTGGCCATGGGCGCCGTCGTCGACGGCGGGGCGCCGATCGTCGTACGCAACGAGGATGTGATCAGGCTCGCCGGTATCGACGAATCGGAATTCCAGGCCGTCTGCGACAATCAGCTTGCCGAGATCGAGCGGCGGCGTCAGCGCTACTTGGGCAGCCGCCAACGTGTGGACGTCAGCGGCCGCACGGCGATCGTGATTGACGATGGCGTTGCCACCGGTGCAACGACCCGCGCGGCCTTGCGCGCCACTCGCGTGCGCAAGCCAAAAAGACTTGTTCTCGCGGTGCCTGTAGCGCCGACCGATAGCCTTCCCGAGCTGCGTCACGACGCGGACGATGTCGTCTGTCTTGAAGACCACGAGTTCTTCGGCGCGATCGGCGTCTATTACGCGGATTTTACTCAGGTTCCGGACGAGGAAGTGATCGAGATTCTCAAGCGGTTTCCGGTGCAGCGGCTGGCGCAGACAAAACAACCCGCGGCTTGAATTGAGGGCCCGTTGTCCGATCAAATTGCTCCTGCCGAGGACAGCGTAAGCCGTCCTTCCGGGTTCAATGCGATCCGAGCGCCGAACTTCCGGCTTTCCCGATCCAAGGTCTGTTGCATCCAACAGATATCCTGCTTGGACGGGTGGACAAGCTTGAAGTTGCGGATCTGCAGGGGAACGATTTCAAGCGCAGCGAGCGCGCCGGCCGGCTCGACCGCGGCGAAATACATCAGGACCAGGTCATCGCGAAATTCCTCGTAGCCCCTGATCCCTTCGTAGTCGTTGATGAAGTCGCCGCAGCCATAGAGAATAAGCCGATTGCGGTAAACCTCGACGGCCTTCGGATGATGCGATGAATGGCCGTGAATGATGGAAACGTCGGCGCGGTCGATGAGCGCATGGGCAAAGCTGCGGTGCTCGTGCGGAATTTCATAACCCCAATTCGGTCCCCAATGCACCGAAGCAATGATCAGATCACTGGGCCGCGCCACGCGCGCGATTTCATCGGCGACCCGTACAGCGCCGGCCTTGGAAAGCTCGGTAAGGAGATTAACGCCTGCACTCTCGCTGGTCGCGGCCCAGCCAGGAGGAGTGCCGCTGCTCATACAGGCGAACGAAAATACTCGAACGCGACCATTCCCGGCGACGTCCAACGCGGCGGGCGCACCGGCTTCGCCGAGATTTCGTCCAGCGCCGGAGGTCTTGATCTGGAGATGCTCCAGAGTGGCTAACGTATCGAGCAACCCACGACGCCCCCAATCAAGGATGTGATTGTTGCCGAGTACGCAGCAGTCGATGGCGGCAGCCTTCAGGCAATCCGCATTCTCCGGGCTCATCCGGTAATTGATGCCCTTGCGGGCGTAGTCCTCGCTGCGGGTGATGCTTGTTTCGAGATTGATGATGCGGGCGTGCGGCCGCATGCGCTCGAATTCGTCCAGCGCTGCGCCCCAGATATATGAAGGATCGACACGGCGCGGAATCGGGCCGTTCACCGCTTCGGCAAGGTGCACATAGTCCATTGCCGATTGAACATAGCTCTCGTAGAGAACCGGATCGCATGGCTGCGCCAGCACTTGGTCGATGCCGCGCCCGGTCATGACGTCGCCGCACAGGAACAGCCGTATCGAACGCTGCGTCTGCCGGGCCGTAGGCGATGGTACAGGCATCTGAAAAACTATGGCGCCGGCGCCGAGACCGCAGTCTCGCCCAGCCGCAACGACGCGAGGACCCGATAGCCGCTCCCGCCAGCCGGCGGCGATTGAAAGAGCTCGATCGATTCAACACGTTGGCTCAACGATAGCGGCCGATCAACCGGATGTTTTCGTGCGATTGCCACACCATCTCCGCGAATTCGGGCGAGCGTCACGTTCGGCTGAAACGGACGTTCGTCGGTCTGCCCATAGGCTTGCAGGAGCGCCGCGCGCAAGGCGGCGATTTCGTCGGTGGCGGCACAGTCAGCCCAGAGCAGCCGGGGCCGTCTCGGCTGCGGTCCATAACCCGCGTGCTGGAAGATCAACTGAAAAGCGCCGAAGCTGCCGGAAACGCTGCCGAGCTTCTCGATCGCATCGGGTACGGAAGCCTCGTTCCACGGCGGCACAAGAGTGAGATGAATATCGGCCGGCGTGACCGGCCGGACAAACGGCTGTTCGAGACCTGCGGCAAGCTGCGCGAGCCGACTGGCGATCTCCGGCGCGATCTTCAGACCGACAAACACGCGCGCCGGCGGCGCAGCGACGACGGTGTCTGCGTCTCTGGGACCTTTCGCGTTTGCGAACGTCATCGCTGGTAAAGTCCGACGAGGGTTGCTTCCGCGATGACGTACTTGCGCGCCTCCCGCTCCACCTCGCGGCAGGACGGCTTGTCGCGGAGCGGCAGCTGGTCGAGCGAAAGGGCCAATAAGCGAAAGTGATAGTGGTGGATTCCGTGGCGCCTGGGCGGGCAAGGGCCGCCATACCCGGGCTTCCCAAAGTCGTTGATCGCCTGTTTGAGGTTTTTCGCCGATGCGTCCCCGGCCGCGCCCTCGGCCAGTCCAGTCCGGTCAGCCGGAATGTCGTAGGCCGCCCAATGGTGCCAGATACCCCCCGGCGCATCGGGATCGTCGCAGAGGAGCACGAAGCTGCGGGTCCCCGCCGGCGCGCCGCTCCATTCCAAGGGCGGCGACAAATCCTCGCCATCGCAGGTATGGCGACGCGGAAGCGTCGCGCCATCGAAAAAGCCGCTTGATCGCAATTGCATGAGCTTTCTCCCGTAAGTTCGAAGAACGCACCTCGATCCAGTCAAGCTTCACTACCTAACGGAGCGTTGCCGCTCGCCGGTCAGTCGGCTTCGCGCTCGGGCACGCAACAGTGCGGAGCCTCGACCCCGGCCGCGCTTTCGCTCAGCACCGCGCCGGTCACTGGATTTGGGCGGAACGTGGTGCAGCCCTTCAGACCCATGTCATATGCCACATCGTAGATCTGTTTGAATTCTTCGAACGATGTGTTCTGTGGAACGTTTATGGTCTTGGAGATGGAGTTGTCGACGAACGGCTGCAGCGCAGCCTGCGTTTGCAGATGGGCGCCGACCGAAAGCTCGCCGGTGGTGACAAAGCCGCGCGGCGTTCCGGTCGCCGAGCCGGTCATCCGCCGCCACAGATCGAGCGCATAGTCGGTGAGCATAAACGCCTTTGGCGTTCCGTCCTCCGCCAACACGTTGCGTGCGTAGGAAGTTGCAAAGATCGGCTCCAAGCCGCTCGATACATTTCCGGCTAAGAGGCTGATCGTCCCTGTCGGCGCGATCGCCAGCAAATGACTGTTGCGGAGGCCTGTTTCAGCAATTCCACTGCGAATATCGTCGGGCAGGTTGCGGATAAAAGCGCCGCTGAGATAGCGATCTCGTTCGTAGTAGGGAAAGCGTCCTTTCTCCTTTGCCAGCGCGATGGAGGCGCGATAGGCGGTATGGCAGATGTGCCGCATGATATCGGCGGCCATGGTTAGGGAGTCGGCGCTGCCGTAGGTCAGTCCGATCATGACCATCGCGTCGGCGAGGCCGGTAATCCCCAGGCCGACCCGCCGCGAGCCATGAGCATTCTCCGCCTGTGGTGGAAGCGGGAATCGCGATACGTCGATGACATTGTCGAGAAGGCGCACAGCGAAGCGCGTTGTCTGCTCGAGAGCCTGGAAATCGATCCGTGCGGCGGGCGTGAATGGCGAGCGGACGAAGCGGGTGAGATTGAGCGATCCCAAGTCGCAGGCGCCGTAGGGCGGCAGCGGAATCTCGCCGCATGGATTGGTGGCGGTGAGCCGCTCCCGGTACCAGAGATTATTGAGGTGGTTGATGCGGTCGATGAACAGCACGCCGGGCTCGGCGTAATCATAGGTTGCCCGCAGGATGCGTTCCCACAATTGCCGCGCGCCGATGCGCCGCGTCACGCGGCAAGCCACCGGCCGATCTTCGCCCGGCCAGTCGCGCAAAATCGTTTCACCATTCCCGTCGAATGCTATGGCGGGAAACATGAGCGGCCAAACGTCGTCGCTACGCACCGCCGCGATAAAAGCATCGGTGACCTGGACGGAAAGGTTGAACCGGCGCAGCTGTCCGCTCTGCTGCTTGGCCGTGACGAATTCCTCGATGTCGGGGTGATCGCAGCGCAGCGTCGCCATCATGGCGCCGCGCCGAGCGCCGGTGGAGAGGATGGTGCCACACATGGCGTCCCAGATCTGCATGAAGGACACCGCGCCCGAGGCGATATTGCCGGCGCCTTTTACCGGCGTACCGCGCGGACGCAGGGTTGAGAAATCCACCCCGATGCCGCCGCCCTCCTGCATCGTGAGTGCAGCTTCCTGCAGGGCGTGGAAAATGCCGGGGATCGAGTCTTGGACCGTTCCCATGACGAAGCAATTGAGCAGCGTCACCTTGCGCGCCGTTCCGGCTCCGGCATGGATGCGTCCGCCCGGAAGGAACTTGAAATCCTGCAGGATGGCGAAGAACTTCTCCTCCCACTCCGCGGCGTTCTCCCGCTCGACAGCGGCCAGCGTATGGGCGATCCGCCGCCACGTGTCCGCGATACCGCGTTCGTCATGGCCGCGGCCGGCGTACCGATACTTCGTTTCCCAGATGTGGTAGGAAATATCGGTGGCAAAATGGCCCATAGCCCATCAGGCTTTAATCGCCCAAGCGAATGCATTCATTGAGACGGATCAATAATAACCGGGTTTGTGAGATCGGTGGAACGGGCGGCACGTGCCGGTGAGGTCCTGATCTGCATCAAATTCGGGCAACTCGAAACGCAGTAAAAAGAGCGATCAGCAGAGAGGCTGGTCGTGCCGGTGCAGAACGCAGAAGTCGCGGCAATGTTCGATCAGGCCGCGGAACTCCTTGAGATCGAGGGCGAAAATCAATTTCGCGTGCGCGCTTATCGGCGCGCAGCCCGCGTGATCGAAGGCCTGCCACAAAGCGTCAAGAGCCTGTTGTCAGCCGGACGCGACCTGTCGGAGCTTCCCGGTATCGGCAAGGATCTGGCCGGCAAGATTGCGGAAATCGTCCAAACCGGACATTTCGCCCTGCTCGACTCGTTGAAACGGAAGCTGCCCGGTCAGCTCGGCGAGATTGCCGCTCTTCCAGGCCTTGGGCCGAAACGCGTCAAGCTCATTCACGACAAGCTCAAGGTGAGCACCCTCGACGATCTTCGTCGCGTCGTCAAAACGGGACGACTGCACGGGCTGCGCGGATTCGGCCCGATTATTGAAAAGAAGCTTTCGGCCGCGCTCGAAAAACCGACGACCGAAAAGCGCTTCAAGCTGTCGGCGGCCGAAGCCGAAGCGGAAGCACTCGTGGCCTTCCTCCGCAATGGCGGTCGCGTCATTGTGGCGGGCAGCTATCGCCGCCGACGCGATACGGTTGGCGATCTCGATGTCTTGGTGACCGCGGCGAACGGCGCCGCCGTCGGCGACAAACTGGTGAGCTACGAAAACGTCGCCGAGGTTCTCGCTCACGGACCGACCCGTACGACGGTGGTGCTGCGCTCCGGCCTGCAAGTCGACGTGCGCGCCGTGCCGGAGGAAAGCTATGGCGCTGCGCTTGCCTACTTCACAGGCTCGCAAGCGCACAACATCGCGCTGCGCGCCATTGCCGCTCATCGCGGCTGGAAGCTCAACGAATACGGCTTGTTCTCCGGCCGGCGACGGATCGCCGGCTTAACCGAGGAGGAAATCTATAAAAAGCTCGGACTGGCGTTCATTCCTCCCGAACTGCGCGAGGATCGTGGCGAGATCGCGCTCGCGGCGGCGAACAACTTGCCGCGGCTGGTGACTCGCGCGGATATTCGCGGAGACCTTCATGTCCATTCCGACTGGACCGACGGCACCGCGTCCATCGAAGCAATGGCCAAGGCGGCGCAGGCGCAAGGCTACGAGTACATCGCGCTCACCGATCACAGCCGTCGCGTTGCCATGACGCATGGTCTTGATCCGGCGCGGTTGACGCGACAGGGCCGCGAGATCGATCGCGTCAACGCGCGCTTGCGCGGCCTTACGATTCTCAAGGGCATTGAGGTTGACATCCTCAAGGATGGTCGCCTCGACCTGCCCGACGCAAGCCTGGCCAAGCTCGACGTCGTGGTGGCCTCCGTGCATTCCTATTTCGATCTGCCGCGCGAGGCCCAGACCGAGCGTGTGATCCGCGCCATGCAAAATCGGCACGTCTCGATCGTCGGACATCCGACCGGCCGTTTGATTGGCGAGCGCGAGCCCTACGATATCGACATGCAGCGCGTGATCGCTGCCGCGCATGCGCTTAGCTGCCGTCTGGAGGTCAACGCCCAGCCGGACCGGCTTGATTTGAACGATATTCACATCCATGCGGCGAAACAGGCGGGCGTGCAGCTCGCGATCTCGACCGATGCGCACGCTGTCAACGCGTTCGCGTGCATACGGTTCGGCATCGATCAAGCGCGGCGCGGCTGGCTGACCGCCGATTACGTGATCAACACCCGATCACTTGCCGATCTGCGCAAGCTCTTGAAACGTTAGAAAGATGCGTCCGGCTTACCGGGCCCGCTCACTCGGCGATCATCCCTTGATGCAGATCAGCGGTCGCAGCCGCGCGACGCGGCGGGCGAGGCCCGCCTGTTCGGCTGCGGCGACGACTGCGCCGACGTCTTTGTAGGCGCCCGGCGCTTCCTCGGCGACGCCGCGCATCGAGGGGCTCTTGATCAGGATGCCCCGCTCGGCAAGCTCATCCACGATCTTGCGTCCGCTCCACCGCTTGAGCGCCGCATGCCGTGACAGCGCCCGTCCGGCGCCGTGGCACGCGGACGCGAAAGCCTTGTTTTCGGCCGTCGCCTCGCCGACCAGAATGTACGAGCCGGTCCCCATGCTGCCGCCGATGAGCACGGGCTGGCCCACGGCACGTAATGCGTCGGGCAGGCTGTCGTGTCCCGGCCCAAATGCCCTGGTGGCGCCTTTGCGGTGAACGAACAGTTCGCGTTGCTTTCCTTCGACGGTGTGTGTTTCGACTTTGCAGGTGTTGTGCGAAACATCAAACAGAAGCTGCAGGTCGCAGTTAGGAAAGAAATGAGCGAAGACGCGGCGCGTGTAGTGACCGAGGATTTCGCGGTTGGCCAGGGCGCAATTGATGGCCGCACGCATGGCGCCGAGATAGCGCTCGCCGACCTCCGAGTTGATCGGGGCGCAGGCGAGCTCTCGGTCGACCAGCGCGATGCCAGAGGCTTTCGCCGCCAGCAGCATTTCCTTGAGGAATTCCGTGCCGATCTGGTGACCCAGTCCGCGCGAACCGCAATGGATGGTGACAACGACGTCGTCGGGCGAAAGTCGGAAAATGTCCGCGACCTTGGCGTCGAAGATTTCGGCGACGACTTGAATCTCGAGGTAGTGGTTGCCCGAACCGAGCGTGCCCATTTCGCGGCGCTGTCGTTCCCTGGCGCGCTCGGAGACGTTTGCGGACTGGGCGCCGGCCATCTTGCCGTCTTCCTCAATTCGTTCGAGGTCGCGCGCCTCGCCCCAGCCCCGCTCGACCGCCCAGGAAGCGCCGCCGGCCAGCATCGCGTCCATATCGGTCTCATCGAGCGTGATGGGACCTCTGCTGCCGACGCCGGCCGGGATTTGGCGATAAAGCGTGTCGGCCAGCGCCCCTTGCACCGGAAGAATGTCGGCAACCTTCAGACCGGTCAGCATGGTGCGCACGCCGCATGAGATATCGAAGCCGACGCCGCCGGCCGAAACGACACCACCCTTGTCGGGATCGAAAGCGGCCACACCGCCAATGGGAAAACCGTAACCCCAGTGCGCGTCTGGCATCGCATAGGAGGCCTGGACGATCCCGGGCAGCGTCGCGACGTTGGCTGCCTGTTCGTAGACCTTGTCGTCCATGTCGCGGATCAGCTCTTCGTCGGCGTAGATGATGGCCGGCACTCGCATCGCGCCCTGAGGTTCAATGCGCCATGTCGTTGCATCGACGCGCGTGAGGCGGTTGGTATCCATTTGCCGGCTCGTTTATACGTCCACGACGCACGCGGCCGACCACAGGCCTTCGGCGTCCTTTCCGACCCGCAATGCCGTATAGGTCGCGCCCTTCGGCTCACAGGCGGGCGCGTGCCGTGCGACATCGACGGCTTCGCGCCATAACGTTGCTTCCAGCCGAGTGCCCTCGATCTTCACGTCAAAGCGAGCGAACAGCATGCGGCGGACCGCCATCTCATAGATGATCGTGTTGAGCCAATCGACAAACAACAGCTCAAGGTCCGGCGCCTCGCATCCGATCTGGACGGAACTCAGCGGCTCGACTCGCGCTGCGGTGACCACCGCCGTCAACGCCAGCGCCGCCTGCGCAAACGCCTCCGCGGGCGTTGTGCCAAAGCCGCGCACCCCGACATCGGCGTCATGGGGAAAATGCTCCCATGTTGCGCGGCTCATGACTGGCGGCACTGTCACACCCGGTCACACCCGGAGCCCATGTTTCCCCAGAAGCTTGACGGTCGTTGCCTGCGCACCCTTTTCGCCGAGCTCCTCGGCAAAGGTCACGCGCGAGCCCACGTGCAACCGGGAAAATGCACCATCGAGAACGCTGTTGCGGTGGAAGTAGACGTCCTGGCCGTCACTGGTCTCGAGGAAGCCGAACTCACCGGATGGATCAATCCGTACGACCGTTCCTATGGGTAAGCCGTCATGGTGTTTCACCTGGCCTTGCGCGCGGCGGACTTGATCCTGCAGCTGCCGGCGAGCGTGTTTGAAGGCATCGTCAAGTGCGAATGTGAGATCCGCATGCCGCTCATCGGCTGGCGGGGTCCTTTCCACATTCACCTCCCGGCCGTCCGGCAGCGCGAGATGAATGTGCACCTCGTAAAGCCCGCTGGTGCGGTGATGCTGACCCGGGCCCTTCAGCACCAACCGGCATGCGGTTATACGGCCCCAGCGCTGCTCGAGCTGCGCCACGTGCTTCGCGATGGCATCTTCGATTTGCGGAGTTCCGGTCATGCCTTGAAATTCGATTTCAGGCGGCGTTTGCATGTCCTGCTCCTATTTGCCTAGCTAAGTCGCAATTGGTGATCCGCACGATGTGGGTGGCCGATCATTGTCAGGCCACAGCCGTGAGGATCGCACGGCGGACGAGGGTCTCGAACAACGGCAGTTTGAAGGCGTTCCTGGATAGCGGTGTGGCGCCGTCGAGGGCGGCGCGCCCTGCTGCCGCGGCCACGTTTTCGTCGATCCGTTTACCGGTCAATACGACCTCGGCAGTCTTGGCCCGGTGCGGCGCCGGCGCCGCCGCGCCAAGGATGACGGAGGCACGTCTACAGATGCCAGCCGCATCGACATCGAGCGCCACCGCCACGTCGGCGAGCGGCCAGTCGAACGAATCCCTTTCACCTTGCCGGACATGCGCCATGCGCAGGCTGGCCGGCGGCTTCGACAGGCGGACGCAGGTCAGGATCTCCTGCGGCCGCAAGTCGTTCTCGCGCTGCAGATCGCTGTCCGGCAGAACGAAAAAATCCTCGAGCGACACTACGCGCCGGGCGCCTGCCGCATCCGTCAACTCGGCTTGCGCATCCAAGGCCACCAACGCCGTAGCGACCGTAGAAGGATGAACGATCGCGCAAAGCGCATTGTCGAAGATCGCGTGATACTGGTTTTCGCCCGAAATTGCGAAACAGTGGCCGCCGCCTTTGCGTAAACAGCGATAAGCACGCGAGCGAAAGTACCAGCAGCGCGGACGCTGCAGCAGGTTGCCGCCCAACGTCGCAACATTGCGGATTTGTGGACTCGCCGAGCCGCGCAAGACCTCGGCGAGGGCGGCATAACGCTCCCGCAGCAGCCGATGGTCGGCGAGCGATGCCAGTGTGACCATGGGTCCAATGCGCAGGCCGCCGGCGTCGTCTTCGACGATCGCATCGAGCCCCGGCACCTCTTTCAGATTCACCACCATCGCCGGCGCCAAGAGGCCTTCTTTCAGCAGATCGAGGAGGTCGATGCCGCCGGCCTTCACCACCGATATTTCGCCGTGACCGGCGGCTTCCGGAGAAATTGTCATCGCATTGGCCACAGTCGTCGATGCCGCGACCGCAGCTTCGGAAATCGTCCGTGCATTGGCGAAGGCGAAGCGGTTCACGGTTTCAGCTTCTCCTCTCGGGGATTTTGCCAAGCGCGGCGAGGATCGCCGCAGGTGTCATCGGCAGGCTGCGCAGGCGAACGCCGATCGCGTTGTAGACGGCGTTGGCGATCGCCGGCGCGGTGGCGATGTTGGCGGGCTCGGCAATGCCATAGGCGTCGGTTGAGCTGTTGCCCTGATAGTTTTCCAGGATCACGACGTCGATCGCCGGCGTCTCGCGCGGGCCGGCGAGCTTGTAGTGTTCGAGGTCCGGATTGACCATGCGGCCGGTGTGCCGGTCGAGGATGCGTTCCTCGAACAGCGCATAGGAGAGCCCCATCAGGATGCCGCCATGCACCTGGCTCTCGATCTGCCGTGGATTTATTGGCCGGCCGCAATCCTGTACTGCGACGACGCGCTCCACGCGCACGATGCCGGTCTCGGTATCGACCGCCACTTCGGCAAATTGCACGCCACCCAAATCCTGGTGTGCCAAGGCGGCGTCGCCCATGCGCCGGCGAAACCCGGGATAATCGTCGCTGCGCGAAGCAACCGCGCTGATGCGATCGGTGCGCAAACGGGCGGTGGCTTCCCGGAAGCTGATGCCGCGGCTCGAGTCGTCGCGAACCAAGATTCTTCCGTTACGCGCGACCAGGTCCTCGGCGGCGGCATTGAGCGTAAGCCCTGCTTCGCGCAACAGCGATTGCAGGACGCGCCAGGCAGCGGTGCGCGCCGGCGGCGTGATCGAGGCGGTGGCGCGGCTGCCGTAAGACGGCGGCCCAGGCGGAAACTCGGTATCGCCGATGCGCACCGTGATCTCCTCGGAGCGAAGCCCGAAAACTTCGGCGACGGTCTGCGCCAGGACGGTTCCGGTGCCGGTGCCGATGTCTTGCACGCTCGAGAGCACTTCGACCGTGCCGTCGCGCATCACGCGCACCTCACAGGCCGAATTAATTTGCACATTGGCCATCCACAGCGATTGCGCTGCGCCAAGGCCGCGTTTTACGGGACCCAGATCCGCGCCCGGGGCATGCCGGCGCCGCCAGCCGACCCGCTCGGCCCCGATGCGCCGCTCTTCCCGCCGCACCGGACTCGGATCGATGCGCTCGCGCAGGACCAGCGGGTCGATGGCAAGCCGTTCGGCCAATTCGTCGATCGCTTGCTCGAGTCCGAAAGCGCCGGGCGTGTTACCCGGTGCGCGCATCGCACAGCCCGGCCCGGCATTGATGAACACGTCGTGCTGGGCGCCCTCGAAATTCGGACAGTCATAAAGTGCCTGGGCGTTGAAGCCGACGCCGGCGCCAAGCGCAACACCCGCCGTGCCGTAGCTTTGCAGCGAGATTGCTGTCAGCGCACCGTCGCGCTTGGCGCCGATGCGCAATCGCTGCCAGGTGCCCGGACGGTTGCCCGCGTCCATCTGTTCTTCTTCCCGGTCGAGCACGAGGCGAACCGGCGCTTGCGCGCGGCGGGACAGCTCGACGGCAAAGCGGCCATAATTGCCAAGCGTCGACTTGGAGCCAAAGCCGCCGCCCATGGCATCGACGATGACCCGGACGCGATTGAGCGGCAGACCGAACTCCTCCGCCAGCTCGTGGCGCACGCCGGTGGTGTATTGCGTGGAGATGTAGACCGTCAGCCCGTCCGCCCGCCAATCGGCAACGATGCCGTGCGGCTCCAGGCAGCAATGGGTCTGCACCGCGGTGCGATATTCGGCTTCGACGACGATATCGGCTTCGCGAAAACCCTGACTCACGTCGCCGCGGCGGCTGATGGCCGGTCCACGCACATTGCCGTTGAGCGGCAGGTCGGCGGGCGCAGGGTAACCCGATGGATGACCGCCGGGCGCGACTTCCGCGCTTTCATAAACCGCGGGCACGGTTTGTGCGCGCGCCCGGTCCATGTCGACGACAAAGGGTAGCGATTGATAGTCGACGTGGATCAGCCGCAGCGCGTCTTCCGCCGCTGCCGTCGAGACGGCGGCAATTACCGCAACCGGCGCCCCGATGTAGCGCAGGCTGGCGCTCTGCGGATCATTTGGGTCGGCGATCAGCAGGATTCCGCGCACGCCGGGATGACGCGCCGCCGCCGAAATGTCGATCGAACGTACGCGCGCATGCGGCAGCGGTGAGCGGAGGATGCGGGCATGCAGCATGCCGGGGAGCGAAATATCGGCCGTGAAGGGCACGGCGCCGGTCACCTTGGCTCGCCCATCGTGGCGCCGCGCCGGCTTGCCGATCACCGCCAGTTCCTCGTTCGGCGGCAGCGCCGGCGGCTCGTCGGCGGGGATCTGTCGCTGCACCTTGCCGAGACCGACGCTGGCGATGCCGGAAGGAAACGTCTCGGTGCGCAGGGTTTCTTGTGCCGCCATGGTCACCCCCTGCTTACCTTGGCGGCGGCGAGCGTCGCGGTGACGACATGCGGATAAGTACCGCAACGGCAAACGTGGCCGCTGATCGCGGCGCGGACATCGTCGGCATCGGCCGCCGGCATGCGGTCAAGGCGTGCTGCGCAGCTCATGAGCATCCCCGGCGTGCAATAGCCGCATTGCAAGGCGTCATGCTCGATGAATGCCTGCTGCACCGGATGCAGCGTGTCGCCTTGCGCCAGACCCTCGATCGTGGTGACGGGGCGCGCCCCGACATCGATGGCGAGCATCATGCACGAGCAGACCGGTTGCGCGTCAACCAACACCGTGCACGCACCACAAGCGCCGCGATCGCAGCCGATTTTGGTCCCCGTCAGGCCGAGCGGCCCGCGTAATACTTCGGCCAGAGTCGCTCGCGGCTCGACCCGCAGCGCCCGCGCTACGCCGTTGACCTGCAAGGTGATCGGAACGGCGTCGGGTCCGCCGGATGCGCTGGTGCTCTCGGCCGTCTCGGCTTCGGCAAGAAGCGCCGATGTCGCATTGACCATTGTCGCTCCCGCTGTCGTCACAGCGGAGCCGCGAAGAAACGAGCGGCGCGACAGGTCGCTGTGCATGCCAAGCCTCCCAGGGGAATTGACATGTCGGGCACGTGCAAACGTCCCTGATTAGGCGCTCAACCGTCCCGTGGCGTTGATTTACATCAAGGCTCGATGTGAGGTATCGGTGAAGCGACAACGCCTTGAATCCATTGCCGCACTCGAAATTCTGACATGGATCAAAGAAGAGCATTGGCCGCAATGTCATGAACGACGCAAGTGACACTGGAGGCAAGGCGATGCATTCGCCGCTTGCTCGAACCAAGGTCGAGACCGGGGCCGCGGCGAAAATCGAAGCGGCCGCGCTGGGCCGCAGCCGACGCGCGCTCGTGATCGTCGCGCTCGTAATCGCGGCTGCGGCGATCGCCGCCTATATCGAACGGCGCCCGTTGCACGACTGGCTGTTCGGACCTTCCGTCGCTGCCATCATCCTCGTTTCCGGCAACATCGAGGCGCATCAAGCCGTGCTCGGTTTCAAGACCGTGCAGTCGACCATCGTCGAGCTGCCGTTCGACGAGGGGAAGTGGGTGGATGCCGGCACGCTGATCGCCCGGCTCGACGATTCCGATTACCGCCAGCAGGCCGCGGTCAATGCCGCGACGCTGGAAATGCAGAAGCGACAGCTCGCCGCCGCTGAGAAGAACCTCGTCGCGGCACAACGCACCGTCGAATTCGACGCCGCCGACCTCGAGTTCCGCGAGGCGGAATATAAGCGCGCCGATTTCCTGTTGCAGAAGGGCGCCGGCACCGTCGAGCAGCGCGACCAGACCTATGCGCTGTTTCGCCAGTCGCAGGCTGCGCATCAGCGTGATCAGGCGCTTGAGAACGCTTCCGAGCGTCAGGTCGAACTCGCCCAGGCCAATATTCACACTGCCGAGGAAAACCTGAAACTGTCGCAGATCGTGCTTGGCTACACCGTGTTGCGCGCGCCCTTCTCCGGCGTCATTCAGGTGCGGCAGGCCGAGCTCGGCGAAGTCATGGTTCCCGGTACGCCGGTGGCGACGCTCGCCGATCTCGATCACGTCTGGCTGCGCGCCTACATCAACGAGACCAATATCGGAAAAATCCGCTACGATCAGCTGGCGACGGTCACCACCGATACCTATCCGGGCAAGACCTACAAAGGCCGCGTCAGTTTCATCTCCGCCAACGCCGAGTTCACGCCGAAGAGCGTGGAGACGCATGCGGAACGGGTGACGCTCGTCTATCGCATCCGCATCGATATCTACAATCCCACCCATGAGCTGGTGCCGGGCATGCCGGCGGACGCGACGCTGGAAGCGCTTCCCGCGGGCAAGCCATGAGCGGAGCGCCCGCGCCCATTGTCGCCGTCGATGGGCTCTGCAAGCGGTTTGCCGGGGCCGCGGCCGTCGACGGCATGTCGTTTACCGTCAACCGCGGCGAGATTTTCGGCCTGGTCGGGCCTGATGGCGCCGGCAAGACCGCGACCATGCGCATGCTCGCCGGCGTCATGCAGCCGGACGGCGGCGGCATCGTCATCGATGGCGTCGACGTGGTCGCGGACCCCGAGAACGGCAAGCAACATCTCAGCTACATGCCGCAGCGGTTCGGCCTCTATGAGGACCTCACCGTCGACGAGAACATCCGTTTCTACGCCGATCTGTTCGAAGTCGCCAAGGACGTTCGCGAAGAGCGCGCCAACCGCTTGCTGGCCGCGTCGGGAATGAGCCAATTCCGCAGACGGCGCGCCGGGCAGCTTTCGGGAGGGATGAAGCAAAAGCTCGGTCTCACCTGTGCACTTGTCCACACGCCGCAAATTCTATTGCTCGACGAACCGACCACGGGGGTCGATCCGGTCTCGCGCCGTGACTTCTGGCGCATCCTCTACGGCTTGCGCGAGGAGGGCGTGACGATCCTCATCACCACCGCCTATCTAGACGAGGCGGAGCGCTGCAACCGTTTGGCGCTGCTGCATAACGGCCGCGTGCTTTATTGCGACACGCCGGCGGCGCTCAAACAGCGTATGCCCGGGGCGGTGGTCGCCATTGCGTCGGACCGCGGGCGGGAGGTCCGCACGGCGATCGCCGAGCTGGAAGGTGTCAGCAACGTCATCCCGGTCGGCGACGGCGTCCGCGCCGTGGTCGACGATGCGGCGCTGCGGATTCCCGAACTGCGCGGTGCCTTGCAACGGGGCAACGTCGCCTTCGCCGATATCGCCGTCGCCGCTCCGAGCATTGAGGACGTGTTTGTGGCGCTGCTCGAAGACCAAGAGCAAAGCCGATGAACGCCAACAACCCAGCGGCCGACGCGCAAATCGTCGTCGAAGGTCTGGTCAAGCGATTCGGCAGCTTTGTCGCCGTCGATGACGTCAGTTTTCGCATCGGGCGCGGCGAGATCGTGGGGTTTTTGGGCCCGAATGGCGCCGGCAAGTCGACGATCATCCGCATTCTCTGCGGCTTACTGCGACCCAGCGCCGGACGGGTATTAGTCGGCGGCATCGACGTGGTGAGCGACCCGGAGCGGGTGCGCGAACACATCGGCTACATGTCGCAGAAGTTTTCGCTCTATCGCGACCTCACCGTCGAGGAAAACCTGCGGTTCTTCGGCGGCATCTACAGTGTGCCGCGCCAGCAGCTTGCCGAGCGGATGCGGTTCGCAATCGACATGGCCGGGCTCGGCGGCCGCGAGAAAGCGCTGGTCGCGACGCTCGCCGGCGGCTGGCAGCAGCGGCTGGCGCTCGGCTGCGCCGTTCTGCATCGGCCGCCGATCCTGTTTCTCGACGAACCGACCTCGGGCGTCGAGCCGACGTCGCGGCGGCGGTTCTGGGATCTCATCCACACACTCGCCGCCGACGGCGTCACGGTGCTGGTCTCCACCCATTACATGGACGAGGCCGAATATTGTCATCGCGCCGCGCTGATCAATCAAGGACGGATCATCGCCATGGGCAGTCCGGACCAGCTCAAGCGCACGGCGCTCGGCGGCGAGCTTCTCCTGCTCGAATGCGAGACGCTCGGACCGACGCTGGCGGCGCTGCAGCAAGCGCCGGGAGTGGTCGATGCTTCCGTCTTCGGCAATGCCATTCACGTTCTGGTCCGCGACGCCGCGCGCAGCCTCACCGAGTTGCCGGCTTATCTGGCTGAGAAGTCGCTGCGGCCGAGTGCTCTCGAGCGCATCCATCCCTCGCTCGAGGACATCTTCGTGCACCTTGTCGCCGCCGATATGGCCAAACGGAGGCAGGCGGCATGAGGTTGCGCCGGCTCAAGGCCCTGGCCGTGAAGGAAGTGCTGCAAATCTGGCGCGATCCGCGCAGCCTGATGATTGCGCTGCTGCTGCCATTCACGCAAATGTTTTTGTTCGGCTACGGCGTCAATCTCGATCTCAAGCACCTGCCGATCTGCACGTTCGACCGCGAGGGCAGCCAGGCGAGCCAGGACCTGTTCAAGCATTTCCAGGCGTCGCTCTATTTCGCCATCGCCCACAACGTCAAAACCTACCCCGAAATGGTGGCGGCGATCGATCGCGGCGATTGCCGGGCCGGCATCGTGGTGCCGCCCGATTTCTCCGAGCGCTTGAACGACGCCGGAACTGCCTCGGTGCAGGCGATTCTCGACGGCACCGACGACAACACGGCGAATATTGCGTTTGCTTACGCGGCGGCGGTGGTAAGCGGCTACTCGAACGACATTCAGCTGTCGTGGCTCGACCGCCAGGGCCGCACCCTGCAGCAAGTCACGCCTTTGGTGGTGCAATCGCGGGTCTGGTTCAACGAAGATCTGGTGAGCCGCAACTTCATCATCCCCGGACTCGTCGCCGTCATCATGGCGATGGTCGGAGCGCAGCTCACCTCGCTTACCATCGCGCGCGAATGGGAGCGCGGAACGATGGAGCTTCTCGTTTCCACGCCGGTGACATCGAGCGAGGTCATGTTCGGTAAGCTCATTCCCTACCTGATGCTGGGCTGGCTCGACGCCGCCTTCTGCCTGACGATCGCCGTGCTATGGTTCGCCGTGCCGTTCCGCGGCACGCTGTTCGCGCTATTCCTCACCACGACGTTGTTTCTCGCCGTCGTGCTGAGCATGGGCTATCTGTTCTCCGTCCTGATCCGCAGCCAGGTCGGCGCCAGTCAAATTGCGCTGGTGGCGACGTTGCTGCCGGCGATGCTGCTCTCGGGCTATATCTTCCCGATCGATCAGATGCCGCTGTTCATCCAGGACCTGACCTATCTGATATACGCGCGATATTACGTCACCATCATCAAGGCGATCTTCCTGAAAGGCATCGGCATCGGTCAGCTGATGATGCCGATCCTGTTCCTCGTCATTTACGCCCTCGCGGTCGTTGGGCTCGCCGCCCGGGCGTTTCACAAACGCCTGACCTGAACCGGTTTGGACGAACAGATGTTCGCGCGCCTCGTACCGATCATGATCAAGGAATTCCTTGAGATCAGCCGCGACAAGGCGGCGCGCTTCCTCCTGGTCGTGCCGCCGATACTGCAAATGTTGATCTTCGGCTATGCGGCAAGCTTCGAGGTCTATCACGTGTCCACGGCGGTGCTCGACCTCGACCATTCGCAGGAAAGCCGCGAATTGGTGGCGCGCTTCACCTCGAGCAACCGTTTCGATATCGTCAAGGTGGCTGCGTCGCAGCGCGAGATCAACAAAATCATCGATGCCAGCGGCGCCGCGGTCGCGCTGGTCATTCACGCAGGTTTCGCCGAACTGTTGCGCAAGGGTCAAGCCGCGCCGCTCCAAGTCATCGTCGACGGCACCAACTCGAACACTGCGCTGATCGCGCTGGGCTATGTGAACACGATCGCGTCGGGATTTGCCCAGGATTACGTGACCGACTTGATGCAGCGCGTCCAGGGCGCCCAGGGAATGCGGCAGGTGCGGGTGACGCTCGAGCAGCGACCCTGGTTCAACCCCGACCTGAACGGACGCTGGTTCTTCGTGCCTGGCGTCATCGGCACGCTGACGCTGGTCCTGATCGTGAATCTCACGGCGTTTGCCATCGTGCGCGAGCGCGAAGTCGGCACCCTCGAACAGATCATGGTGAGCCCGGTACGGCCGGCCGAGTTCATCCTCGGCAAGACCGTGCCGTTCTTCCTGGTCGGCCTGGGCGAGGTCGCGCTGGTCGTTACCGTCGGGCTCGTATGGTTCCGCATTCCCTTCGTCGGCAACCCATTCGTGCTGTTGCTTGGTACCACGCTGTTTCTGCTCTGCACGCTGGCGATCGGCTTGCTCATCTCCACGGTCTGCTCCACCCAGCAGCAGGCGTTCTCGACCAATTTCCTCATCCTCAGCCCGTTTTTCATTTTGTCTGGCTTCGCCTACCCGATCGCGAGCATGCCGCAGGTGCTGCAGTGGTTCACCTACATCAATCCATTGCGCTATTACCTCGTCGTCATCCGCGGGACGCTGCTCAAAGGGGTCGGCGTCAGCGTGCTATGGCCGGATTTCGCGGCGATGGCGATCCTTGCGTTCGTGCTCCTCACGCTGAGCATTCTGCGCTTCCGCAAGACCCTCGAATAGTCATTCGTCCGCTGAGATACGGCTCGGCTATTTCGGCCGAACGATCACCTGGTGTGTAAGGAGCCATCCATGAAAGTGAAGCTTGAGCTGATAAAGCGCGGCCACAGCCTGTCCGAAGGCATCTACGAGATCGATGATAATGCCAGCTTCGGGGCGGCGTGTGCGGATGTGTGGGTCAAGGTCCGGGAACAGTGCGCGGCCAGGGCTACCAGCATCGGCGCCCTGATGGATGCCATGCACGAAAGCGTTCTTGACGAGCTTAACGGCGCCGAGATCAGACTGAAACGGATTTGAAGTTGCGCTGCTCCGGCCAAAGCCAGACGGAAGAATCCGGACGGCGGTGCCCTTCGGCTGAGTTTTTTATCGCTTTGTGGCAAAAAACGGATTGATCCGCATCAATTGGCGCTCGGCATCGGCAGGCCATATCCTTTATTCATGCTGGTCGAGAAGCACCCATCCAGCCCAGAACCGAAGCCGGTTGCGGCGACCGATCTGTCGTTCGTCGACAAGAGCAAATTCTTGATGCGGGGCGACGCCTACCGACCGCCTGTGCCCGAAGTCGCCCTTCGCGAGACGCACATGTCGCAGGTATTTCTGGCCGGCGACCGGGTCTACAAGCTCAAAAAACCGGTCCGTTTCCCCTATCTCGATTTCTCGACGCTCGCCCGCCGCGAGGCGGCTTGCCGGGCCGAGCTCGAGCTCAATCGCCGTCTCGCTCCCGATGTCTATCGTGACGTGGTTCCGCTGGTGCGTTCGGCGCATGGGCTTGCGATCGGCGGCCCCGGCGAGGTCATTGACTGGCTCGTGGTCATGAACCGGCTCGACGAAACCCAGATGCTAGACCGCGTGATCATCGAAGGACGCCTGCATCGCTGGCAGCTCGACCGCCTGGCCTCCGTTCTTGTCCAGTTCTATCGCCGCGCCGGCGCCGTGTTCATCTCGCCCGCCGTGCATGTTGCGGAGTGGTGGCGCAGTCTCGCCTATAATCGCCGCATTCTTCTCGACCCGCGCTTTCAACTGCCGTCCGGCTCGGTGCGATACATCGATGCCATGCAGCGCCGTTTCCTGACCGCAAGGGCTCGGCTATTGGCCGAGCGCGTGTTGATGCGGCGTATCGTCGACGGGCACGGAGACCTGCGCCCCGAACATGTTTGCCTCGGCGATCCCGTCCGCATCATCGACTGCCTGGAATTCAATCGGCGCCTGAGAATGGTCGATCCTTTCGACGAAATCGCGTTCCTCTGCGTCGAATGCGAACGGCTCGGCGCCGCCTGGGCCGCCGAATATTTACGCCGCCGCATGGTGCATGCGCTGCACGATGAAGACTCCGAGGAGCTCTTTATCTTCTATCGCTGCCACCGCGCCACGCTGCGGGCGCGGCTTGCCATCGCCCACTTGTTGGAGCCTGACCCACGCACGCCGGAGAAATGGGCGCCGCTGACGCGCACGTATCTGCGGCTCGCGGCCGCGGACGCGGTGAAGCTGGAAAGAAGCCTCAGAGCATGATCTGAAACTGGATAACAGTTTTTCCGAAAAGATCATGCTCCACTAAAAGACCAGGAGATCGGTCAGCGCCTCGCCGGCGTGCAGGCGGCGAACGACCTCGGCGAAGAGCGGCGCCACGCCAAGGATGTCGACCTTGGCCCGGGCAGCTTCGGTGGCGAGCCGGAATGCCGGCACCGAGTCGGTAACGACGACCCGGTCGATCGCGGGGTCCAGGAGCGCGGCTTCGGCCCCGGGCATGAACAGGCCGTGCGTCACCAGCGCGAGCACCCGTTTCGCACCGGCCTTGCGGGCGGCGCGGGCCGCGCGCAGGAGCGTGCCGCCCGTGCTGATGAGGTCGTCGATGACGAGCGCTGTCGCTCCCGCCACCTCGCCGACGAACAGATCGCCCGAGACGACGCCGGCGCTGCGGCGTTTGTCGGCAAAGGCTTTGCCTACCGGTCGTCGCAGCGCGGCTTCCAGCGCCTCGCGAAACAGATCGGCACGCTTGGTTCCGCCCGGATCGGGCGACACGACGCAGAGCGGCTGGTCGCCCAAGGCCTTGGCGTAATCGACAAAGAGCGGTGCGGCTGTCAGCGCCACCGTCGGGCAGCGAAAGGCGTTCTCGAAGGCGGCCGGATTATGCACGTCCAGGGTGACGACGGCGTCCGTGCCTACGGCCTCGAACAGACTCGCCACGTAGCGCGTGATCACCGGATCGTTAGGCTTTGTGCGCCGGTCCTTGCGTGCGTAGCAGAGATACGGCACCAACGCCGTCACCCGCGCGGCACCGCTGTCCCTGAGCGCGCCGATGAAGAACAAGAGCCGGCACAGCTTGTCATTGGCGCTTTGCTCGGGTCCGCCGTGCAGGCTTTGCAATACGAAAACGTCAGCGCCACGCACCGCCGCGAGGGGACGCGTCTTGTGTTCCCCATCCTCGAATTCCCGCTCCTCATGCGCCGCCAAAGGTCGGTCCAGTGCGGCGGCCACCGCTGAACCGAGTTTCCCGGTGGCGTGCAAAGCGAACAGACATAATCGTTGATCGGTCATGGCGCGATCCCTTCTCGCTTTTAACGCAGGGTCTTTTTGATTTACGTCAATTAAGCTCGGCTACAACCAAATTGTAAAATCATGTCTAGGATCCAGAGAGAAGCCGTCAGCCTTCGCAGAGAGGGGGTGCTTGTGGAGGTATCCGTAATCTCCAAGCCCCTCGGCACTCTGCGCGGCTTGCGGCAGTTCCATGAAAGCACGGGCCGCATGAGGAGCGCGCAGAGCGCGAGCGCGCTAAGGACTTAAAAAAGCGGCCCTGGCTGCGGCGGCTCGCGCTTGTCTTCCCATAGCCGCCAATGGGTCGGCTTAAGCCGCATGGGCCGATTGGCGCCAACATCTCGCCAGCCTGAGCCGTCCCCTCGGCAGGGGAACGCCAGCGCATGATATTCCCCTTGGTCGTAGATACTTAGCTCGAGATCAGTATCCGCCGGCGCGGTGGCAATCGGGTTCCAGTCGGACATCGGAATAGCCTTTTCCAGCGAAAATCATTCATATAACTTGCGCCGGTCCGCGTTGATCTAGCTCAAAGGCCAACGCAGGAAGTTGCGCCCTTGGAGAGGGTCATGGAGCGCTTTGTCATTCAGCAGAACATCGAGCACTACCGCGCAATGCTCAAAATGACGACCGATCCAGCACGGCGGGCGCAGATCGAGAAATTGCTTCGCGACGAAGAAACGAAGCTCAAGAAATACGAAGAAGACCACAAAAAGAAGTAATTGATCAGCGCGACAAGCGTTTAGACGCGCGTGAGCTCCAATGTGCCCAATGCCGTCGGCACGCGAGCAGAGCGCAATCGAGGTAGTCACCGACGGCATTGAATCCGTGATTTCATCAAGCTGGCGACACCAGCGGCTTGCCCTTCTCTACGACATAGGTGATCGCGAGTTTCGACTTCTGGTCGCCGGGCTTGCCGCCGGCGTGGGGCGTTTCCGGCGGAATTTGGAAACCGTCGCCCGCCTTCACGATGCGGGTCGGCTGACCTTGCACGGGGAGTTCGAAGCCGCCTTCCAAGACATAGCTCGATTCGATTCCAGGATGCGTGTGCCGGGGAATCGTCACTCCCGCGTCGATTTCCACTTCCATGTTGATCGTCACATAGCCCGGCATCGGCCCGTCCAGTTGCGACAAAATCTTTCGCTTGACGGGGCTCGCCGTTGCGGGCGGAGCGCCCTCGGCGGCCAACGCATCGGTCGCAATGAACCCCGTCACTGAGCAGATCGCACAGGACGCAAAACCCGCAAAGCCTCGTCTTGTCAGCACGCCTACCTCCCTGCCGTGTCCGGATCAGCGCCCGGATTTCCGTTACGAAGTCGTAAGGATGCGCATTCCTCCATAATTTGCAAACTGAATCTTCGAGGAAGGACTCGGGCTCTATGCCTGAGGTCCGACCGCGGCTCGGTTTGCGAAAGCCGCGCAAAATTGCAGCGCCTTATTGCTGCGATGAAGGAGTGGTTTGCAAGCAAAGGAAAAGCGATTAACGTGAAAAATGTACATCGGATGGAACGACAATGACCGACGTTCTCAATCTGCCGCGCGCGGCCTGGATGACCGAAGATGTCGTGCTCCTCGAGGACCAGGTGCGGCGCTTCATCGCCGCGGAGTTCGTCCCGCATCTCGAAAAATGGCACGACGAGCACTTCTATCCGCGCGAGGTGTGGACCGAGGCCGGCGAAGCCGGTCTCCTCTGCGCGTCGATGCCGGAGGAATACGGCGGCGCCGGCGGCAGTTTCGCCCATGAAGCGGTGATCGACCGCGAATATTCGCTGGCCGGATTCGATACTTTCGGCGCGCCGCTGCATTCGGGCATCGTCGCGCCCTATATCCTCAATTACGGCACCGAAGAGCAGAAGCGGCGCTGGCTGCCGAAGCTGGCGACCGGTGAATTGATCGGCGCCATCGCCATGAGCGAGCCGGGCACCGGCTCCGACCTGCAGGGCGTGCGCACGACGGCGAAAAAATCCGGCAATGGCTATGTGCTCAACGGCTCCAAGACCTTCATCACCAACGGCCAGCACGCCAATCTCATCATCGTCGTCGCCAAGACCGATTCCAAGCAAGGCGCTAAGGGCGTCTCGCTGATGGTGGTCGAGACCGCCGACGCCCAAGGCTTTCGCCGCGGCCGCAAATTGAAAAAGCTCGGCATGGATTCCGCCGATACTTCGGAGCTGTTCTTCGAGGACGTCTCGCTGCCGGCGGAAAGCCTGCTCGGCATCGAGGAAGGCCAGGGTTTTTACCAGCTGATGAAGGAACTGCCGCAGGAGCGGCTGATCGTGTCGGTTCACGCCGTCGCCATGATCGAACGCGCGCTCGCCTTGACCATCGATTACGTCAAGCAGCGCCAAGCCTTCGGCAAGAAGATCGTCGAATTCCAGAACACGCAATTCGTGCTCGCCGAATGCAAGAGCGAGGCGACTGTCGCCAAGGTGTTTCTCGATCACTGCATCGAACGGCATGTGAAGGGCGAACTCGACACCGTTACCGCGTCGATGGCCAAGTATTGGCTCAGCGACCTGGTCGGGAAAATCATCGATCGCTGCCTGCAATTGTTCGGCGGCTACGGCTACATGGACGAGTACCCGATCTCGCGGCTTTATCGCGATGCGCGGGTGATGCGCATCTATGCCGGCACCAACGAGATCATGAAGCTGATGATCGCCCGCAGCCTGTAAGCTTTTTTGCCGCCGGTTTTTGGCGGATAATTTCTGTTATTTGCGTTTAGTTCCCAGACCGTCGTAGCGAGGTGACGTTCGCACCCGGCTCTCGCTCGCGGTCGTACAAAAATGGCGGCCACACTTGGTTGCGTCCGCTACGCTTGGCTGCGTAAAGCGCAACATCCGCAGCCGCGATTAACTCCCACGCCGAGATTGTGGAGGCCGGTGCGGCTGCCGCGCCGCAGCTTACGGTGACAATGCGGGTCGCTCCGAGTCCCTCGTGAGGAATTCCAAGCGCCTCCACTGAACGCCGTATCCGCTCGGCAACGCGAAGCGCAACGGACGCCTCAGTCTTCGGCAGCAATACCAGCAGCTCCTCGCCGCCGTAGCGCACGGCGAGATCATTCGCATTGCGCAGTTCAGCGCGAACGCAGGCCGCGACACGCTTGATGCAGGCATCACCGGTGACATGGCCATAACGATCATTGAACATTTTGAAATGATCGATGTCGAGCATGATCATGGCAACGGGGGAGACGGTATCGTCGTCCTGTTGCCAAAGTTCATCCAGCCGGGCATGCAGGTGATGCCGATTGGCGAGATCGGTTAGCGCATCGCGCTTGGCGACCTCCTCGATTTCCAAATGCTGCAGTCGGTCCCGCAGGGCGTGTAAGTAGGCACGGCGGCCATCTCGCTGGAGATAGTAGTTGCTCACCAAGGTCAGATAGGCGGCAACCCCGAGCGTCGTTATCGCAACCAGCGCCACCGGCAATGGCATGTGGCCGCTGATAACAATGGCCAGACCCTGACATGTGACGATCGTACTCGAGACCACCACGGCATAGCGGAATGGCAGGCGCTGAACGGTATTCGTAAATAGTAGAACCAGCAGCACGAAATATTGATAGTGGCCGGCATCCGGCGAGGACGTGAGAATGAAGCCCACGAGAATCTGCAATACGATCGCGACCGGGATCGATGCCGCCAGGCTCTCGCGCAGCAGCTTCGAGCTGTCGTCCTTGGTGAGCCAACCCGTCAGCAGAACCCACGGTGTAACGACGGCGAAGTGCAAAATGAGAGCGATCTTGATCTCATCCCCAACCAACATCCAGTCAGGAATCAGGAATAGATTGTAGATGACGACAATGAAGGGGATAGCCGCACGCAGACGCTTGGCGCGGCGCTCGCGCGTGTCATGCTCAAACCGGCGTTCGAGCCAATCGGGGAAGACGAGACCCTTGTGGCGCGCGGCGATGAAATTCTCGATCGCCTCAAGGGTGATAGGCTTGTCCGCCATAGGCACTCCGGACTGGGACTGCCATTCATCAACGGATGGCCGTTTTAATGAAGTTAATCGGCTGCTTTAAGTCGCTTATCAGCGTTAAGGAACTGTAAGGAAGCCTTTTGATCTTGATTTACAGGCCCACCACCGGGCATAGCCGTTCGAAGTGGCGTCGCTTCGCTCGTTTACGAGCCGGTGGTCCATACCGAATTGCGGCTCAGAATGGATTGCCGGATCATTTGGCACGAAGACGGCGCTTCGCGGCCTTTGTCCGGCAATGACGAATGGAGAGACGCCCCTCCGTCATGCCTCACGTGATTTCCACCCACCCGCCCTATTCATTAAACCCCCTTCACCGTCATCCTGAGGTGTGAGCCAGGGGTGACGGGAAACTACAACCCGCCGCGCCCACAGGGGTTATGAGCGTCGCGAAAAGCTGATAGGGCTGTGCCGGGACCGGGTCGGTCAGAACGCCGCGTGGATCATGAATGTCGAGGCAGTGAAGGCGTCAGGAGGGATTCATGCCGAAGGCCAATGAGCACGTCGTCGTCATCGGCGGCACCTCCGGGATCGGACTGGCGCTGGCGCGCGCCGCGCATGCGCTCGGCTGTCAGCTCACCATCGCCGGCCGCGGCGCGGAACGCGTCGCCGAGATCGCGAAGTCGATCGGCCCAAGCGTGACCGGCCGTCACGTCGAGCTGGACGATCCGGCCTCGATCCGCGCGGGCTTCACCGAGGGGCCGGCCATCGATCACCTGGTGCTGGTGCCGATCGATCAGCTGGCGACCAACGTCAAAAATTTCGATGTTGCGGCGGCCAACAAGGCGGTCCACGTCAAGCTCACCGGCTATATCGAGCTGGTGCACACCGTGCTGCCGCGGCTGAAGCCGACCTCCTCGATCGTGCTGTTCAGCGGTCTCGCCAAGGCGCAACCTTATCCGAACGCGACGATGATCACGGTCGTCAACGCCGGCATTATCGGCATGATGCGAACCATGGCAGTGGAGCTGGCGCCGATCCGGGTGAACTCCATTTCGCCGTGCCTCATTCCCGATTCGCCGAAATGGGAAGCGGCCAGGAAGGGTACCGGCGCCTTTGGCGGAGCCGGCGTCGGCGCCGTCATCGAGGCGGTCGCCAAGCAAGCGCCGTCGCGGCGTCTGCCGACGGTAAACGACGTCATTCACGGCGTGTTCTTTCTGCTCGATAATCCGGGCATGAATGGCCACGATCTGGAGATCGATAGCGGCCTCCAGTTGGTCTGAAATCATTTGCGGGGAGGGAAACGATGATTGCAGTCGTGGGCGCCACCGGCAATACCGGCCGGGCGGTGGTGAAGGAACTCAAGGCGCTCGGGCAAAACCCGGTCTGCGTGGTGCGCAACCCGGACAAAGCGCGCGAGGTTTTGGGCGCCGACGCCAAGATCGCGGTCGCCGAATTGGCCGACCGCGCCGCGCTGGAAAAGGCGCTGCAGGGCGTCGAGAGCGTGTTCGTCGTCACCGGCCATAATCCCGGTATGGTCGAGCAGCAGAACAACGTGCTCGATGCGGCACTCAAGGCCGGCGCCAAGTATCTGGTGCGGGTCGGCGGCGGCCGCGCGGTCGCGGTTGCGGATTCCGAGTCCGTCGTCGGCCGCGGCCACTATGCGATCGAGCAACGGCTGCGCGGCAGCGGCATCGGCTGGGTGATCCTGCGTCCCGGTCTGTTCATGCAGAACGTCTTGGCGCAGGCCGCGTCGATCAAGAACGACAGCAAATTGGTGATGCCTTATCCGAAGGATTTCCCGCTGGCTTTGACCGACGTGCGCGACACCGGCGCGGTCGGCGCGCGCATCCTTCTCGATCCGGCGCCGCATGCCGGCAAGGTCTACGAGTTCACTGGCACGACGACCAATTACGGCGATTTTGCCGAGGTGTTCTCGCAGGTGCTGGGCCGCAAGATCACTTACCTCGGGGTGACGGTCGAGCAGAACGAGCAGGCGATGAAGGCGCGCAACATGCCGGATTGGCTGGTCGCGCACCTGGTCACCATCGCCAAGCTCGGCAACGCCGGCGCATTCTCAAACGAGAATACCAAGCCGATCCGCGACATCGTCAAGCGCGCGCCGCTCACCACCCGGCAGTTCGTCGAGGATCATAAGGCGCTGTTTGCTTAGCCTTATCCTACCCCGACGAGCTGCCCGCGCACCCATTCGATCTCGCGGCAGATGTAGTCGACGATGTCGCCTGTTTTCAGATTCTCCGGCAGCATGTCCCAGGTATAGGTCTCGATTTCGAGCTGCCGCGACAGCGGTTTTGCCTTGTGAAAGCGCAGCGCGTCCTCGATGGCGAAGCGCGTGGTGCGAAACGGCCCGAGATCGTCGAGAAAAACCGGGACGTGGATATGGATGCGCCATTCGCGTGGCCCCGGCTCCTTCTCGAAGGCGGCGATGGCGTCGTCGAGATTGAGGAAGCGATTGATCCTGCCGTCGCGCTTTTCCATCGTCTGCGTCAAATAAATGGTCTTGGCGTAGCGTTTGAGCGTATCGACAACCGCTTGCGTGACTTCCGGCACATGCAATGCGGCGGCTTCCTGCAGCTTGAAGATCGGAATGCCGGCGTCGACTAGCTTTTGCAGCGACGCGGCGATGTCCTCGTATTCCACCGCCTGATGGCAGATATCGAACACCACGCCGAGATGCCGGCGCAGCGCGCCATGCGCCTCCGCAATCGGCATCTGCGCGAGCCTGGCGAGTTTTTCCGCCGCGGCTCCTGAATAAAGATGCCGGGTGAAATAATCGACGGTTTCGTCGGTGGTTTCGAGGAAGCAGAACGGCTCGGGTTCGAGCGCGAGCTGGACGGTGCGGCCGGTGCGCGCCTCGAGCGCGACGAGATGCGCGGCGACCCGCAGCACGTGGTCGGTGTAGCTCGCCACCACATCGGCGCTGGTCACCCGCGGCTTGAAGCCGAGCGGCGCGCTCTGGATCGAAGGCGCGATGTCGGGCGTGCAGACATCGGCCAGCACATCGGCGACGTTGATGGTGTAACGGGTGCGCTGTTCCGAGCGCCAATCCGGCTCGTACACCTGCTCCTTCACCACCGTGCCCTTGAAGGCGCCGTAGGGGAAGGCGTTGACGGTGTAGAGGTACATATTGTTGTCGCCGAGGAATTTTTTGAGTTTTTCCCGCTCGGCGGCGCTGCCGGCGAGCGTCTGCGCCGAATTCGCCGACAGCCGCAGCGACACGCCGAAGCGCCATTTGCCGGCGATCCGCGCTTTGACTTTCGGCACGTAGGTGATGAGGCTTTGCCACATCTGCTCCCAGTCGTCGCCGGGATGCACAAGCGTCGAATAGGTCAAATGGCCGAGACCATTGCCGAGATCCATGTGCTGTTCCTGTCGTTTTGTTCTTTATTCTTTGCCGCCGAGTCAGTTGACGAGCTCGACCTGACCGGAGGCGGCGGAGCGGATAATGGCCTCGGTGGCGGCGACGCCGTGGATCGCCTGGTCCAAGGAAACGGGATAAGGCGGTCCGCCAGCGGCCGCCTTGGCAAAGGCTTCGAGCGCGGCGCGGGATATGTCCATCGCCGCCGCCTGCCACACCTTGGCCTCGCCCTTCACCGGCTGGAACTTGCAGGTGCCGAACAGCCGCGTGCGCCGCTCCTCCGACGAGGCGCCCGCGACATGGGTGAGGCCTTCGAGCCGCAGCCACCCCTTCGAACCGAACACCTGGAAGCTGAAGCCGGGTCCGGTCGTCGTCATGGTGCCGAGATAGCCCGACATGCCGTCCTTCATGCGAACGAGAATCGAGGTGGTGTCGTCGGCGTCGATCGGCGCCGCGCGCCGGAAGCTTTGCGCGAACACATGGTCGATCGGCCCGCACAGATCGATCATGGCGTCGACGGCATGCACGCCCATCGGCATCAGGCCGCCCAACGGCGTCTCCGTTTTATCTGCGCGCCAGTGGGCGGGATTGATCGACAGTGCATTCGGAAACGTCATCGTTGATTCGACATGCAGAATGGTGCCGAGCTCGCCCGAGCGGATCATGTCGCGCAGCCTGGTCATTTCCGGATGGAAGCGGCGGTTGTAGCCGACTGCGAGCGTCACGCCGGCCTTGCGCACCGCCGCGACGGCGTCTTCGGCCTGGTGCTCGGTCAGCGTGAACGGCTTCTCGCAGTAGACATGCCTCCCGGCGGCCGCCGCGGCCATCACCTGCGTGGCATGCATGGAATGCGGCGTTGCCAGCACCACGGCATCGACGCCGGCGTGATGGAGCATCCCGTCATACTCGGCCGCGAGGTGCAGGCCCTTTTGCTTGGCAAACGCCTCGATTTCCGGCGTCACCGCGCGGGTGGTGCCGGACACGAAGCGGATGACGTCGCTGTGCTCGGCCGCCTCGACCAGCGTCTTGCCCCACCAACCGAGTCCGACGATGCCCGCTTTGATCACTGGCTGCTCCCGCGACCTTTTGCGCGCTCGAGTTTGCCCCGCGTTGTTACTTCGGCCAAGTCATTTGGGCCAAGTCATTTGGGCCAAGTCATTGGGCCAAGTCATTTGGGCCAAGTCATTTGGGCCAAGTCAGCATGGCGAGCGCAACGCAGCACAACGCCCAGAACAGGCAGTACTCAAAACCGCCGATCACCCAAATCCACTTCCGGGTCACCTTGTAGGTCGCCGCGCCAGCAACGAAAAGATGGAGAGCGGCGACCGCGGCGACATACGGCGTGTAGATGGCGAAGACCAGGCCGATGGTCAGAAAAGTCTCGATGATGCCGGCAATGTACATCCAGGTCGCCGGCGGATGGAATTTGGCGGTCTTGAAGAAGTTCAGCGTCGCCGGCTCGGTGAACTTGCCGACGATGTGCGGAATGAAAAACAACCCGCAGACCAGGCGCAGAACGACCACGCCGTTGGTGATATCGAACGTTTGCGCCAAGCCTGACATGGCGTTCCCCCAAGTTTTTCCCGTCTCTTTCCCCGACACTACATCCATTGCCATCGTCATTGCGAGGAGCAACGCGACGAAGCAATCCAGACTTCTACTACGTGGAAGGGCTGGATTGCTTCGCTTCGCTCGCAATGACGAGTACCGCCCTACAGAACCTCGAACATCTGATAGATCGGCCCTTCCGGCAACCGATGGCCGACGCCGATGCTGATGATGTTATTGAGCCAGCCATACTTCTCCGACGCGGTTTCAAACGAGGCGGCGATGCGCAGATAATAGTCCGTCGCCTTGACCACTTCGCCGCGGGCGATGCGGTCGAGCACCTCCTTCGGGCCGTGGCGAATGCCGGTGTAGGGCATCCCGATGATCTGATCGTCGTCAGTTTTCAGCACAATGCGCACGTTGATCATCCACGCGCCATCGCCGTGGCGCACCGATTGCCAGTCGCTGCCGCCGGGCAGCAGCGTGCCGCGCAGGCGCTCGCCCTCGAAGCGGCCGCCGCTGATGACTCCGACGCGCCGATCGACGCCGGGGGTCTTGCCGACATTGATCGCCGGCTGCACGTCGAGCAGCAGAATGAACAGCGGCCGCACCCGCAGCTCTGTCATCTCTTTGGGCAGTATTTCGGACAGCGAACGTGCAGCGGCCACCGGCGACCTCCCCTTTTTTGCCACGCGCCGGGCTTCAAGCCGGCACCGTGGCCAGACTAACGAACCTCGGCTATAGGGTCGAGCCACACCGGCTTGCGCAGCCGCCCCGCTTCGCCGCGCAGCCCGGACTTGGACTCGGTGAAGCGGCTTGCGCATAATTGGCGCGACCGACCGGCCCCGCGGAGACGACGGAGCGTAGAGTAATGAGCGGCAGCGCCAAGCTGCGGATAGGCATCGATACCGGCGGCACCTTTACCGACATCGTCTGTGTCGATGACAGTTCCGGTTCGATGCGCGTGACCAAGGTGTCGTCGACACCGGCCAATCCCGCCGTGGCGCTGGTGCGCGGCGTGCGTGCCATTCTCGGCGAATGGGGCGCCGGCGTGGACGATCTTGCCGTGCTGGCGCACGGCACCACGGTGGCGACCAATGCGCTGCTGCAGGGCGAGATCGCCGGCCTTGGCCTGATCGTCACCGACGGCTTCCGCCATATCCTCGAGATTGCCCGACAGGCCGTGCCCGAGGGCTACGGCAATTCCTATTTCTGGGTAAAGCCGGAGCGCATCGTGCCGCTGCGCTATGTGCGCGAGGTCGGCGGGCGGCTGAACTTCCTCGGCGAAGAACTGCGGCCGCTCGACGAGGCGAGCGTGCGCGCCGCCGCGCGCTTCTTTCGCGAGGCGGGCATCACCGCGATCGGCATCTGCCTCATTCATTCCTACGCCAATCCGGCGCACGAACGCCGCGCTGCGGAAATCGTGCGCGAGGAATATGCGGACTGCACGCTGTCGCTGTCCTGCGACGTGCTGCCCGAATATCGCGAATACGAGCGCGCGGTCACCACTTTGGTCGACGCATTTATCAAGCCGCATATGAGTCGTTATCTCGACCGCATCCGCGACGAACTCGGTCCGGAGTTGAACCAGAAGCCATTCCTGGTGATGCAATCGAGCGGTGGTGTCGCCAGTCCCGATCAGGTGATGCGCAAGCCGATCACCACGGCGCTGTCGGGGCCCGCTGCCGGCGCGCTGGGCTCTGCGGTAATTGCCGAACTCGCCGGCTATCCCGATCTGGTGACACTCGACGCCGGCGGCACCTCGACCGATCTCTGCCTCATCGAAGGCGCCAAGCCGAAGATCACCAATGGCGGCCGCGTCGGCCGTTTCCCGGTGCGCATCCCGATGCTCGACATCAAGACCATCGGCACCGGCGGCGGTTCGATCGCCTGGCTCTCGCGCGAAGGCAAGCTCAAGGTGGGACCGCGCAGCGCCGGCGCCGTGCCCGGCCCGATGTGCTATCCGAACGGCGGCGACGAGCCGACCATCACCGATGCCAATCTCGTCCTCGGCCGCATTCCGCCGGCGCTGATCGGCGGCGGCATTCCTCTCGATGTCTCCCGCGCGCGCCAAGGTCTGCAAAAACTGGCCGCGCGCCTGCCCGGCAATCTCAGCGTCGAGCAATTGGCCGAAGGCATCATCGAGATCGCCAACTGGGACCAGGCCAACGCCATCCGGCAAATGACCATCCAGCGCGGCATCGATCCGAGCGCGTTCGCGCTCTTGTCGTTCGGCGGCTCCGGGCCGGCGCAATCGCCCGCGGTGATGGAATTGATGGGCATGAGGACCTGCCTGGTGCCGCCGAACCCCGGCAACCTGTCGGCGTTCGGGCTATTGGCCGTCGACTGGCGCACCGACCACATCATCACCAAGGTGATGCACGAGGAAGCGATCGAGCTGCCGATCGTTGCCGCCCATTACGCTACGCTGGAAAAGGACGCCGCCACGACGCTGGAGAAGGACGGCATCGCGCCGTCGCGGATTGCGCTCGTCCGCGAAGCCGACGTGCGCTACGCCGGACAGTCCATGGAAGTGCGCGTGCCGGCGCCGTCCGGCAAGATCGACGCAGCGTTCATCGCCGCGCTGATCAATGCGTTCCATGCCGCGCATCTGAAAACCTTCGGCTACAACTACGCCGGCCAGCAGAAGGTGGAGCTGATCAATTTCTGCGTCTCCGCGTTCGGCATGATCGAGCGTCCAAGCATTCCCGAACTGAAAAAGTCCGGCGCGCCGCCTAAGCCGGCAACCCGGCCGGTCTATTTCGACGGCGCGTATCGCGACACGCCGGTGTTTGCGCGGGCCTCGCTGGCGGCTGGATCGACGCTCGACGGGCCGGCCATCATCGAAGAGTTCGGCTCGACCACCGTGGTCTTTCCGGGGCAGCGCCTCACCGTCAATCCGCACGGAATTCTGATCATCCGCGCGGGCGGCAAGAGCGACGGGGCGCCGCGCTCGTGAACATGCGGGATTTTCAGGCACCCGGACGATCGACCGTCCATGCGCTCAACGGTATGGCGGCGACGTCGCATCCGCTGGCCACGCTCGCCGCCGTCGACATGCTGCGCGCGGGCGGTACCGCGGCCGATGCCGCCGTCACCGCGGCGGCACTGCTCGGTGTTGTCGAGCCCCACGCCACCGGCATCGGCGGCGATGCGTTCGCTCTTTATAGCCCCGGCGGAGGGGACAACGTCATCGCCTACAATGGTTCCGGTGCAGCGCCGCTGCAGGCCAGCGCCGATTGGTATCTGCAGCGCGGCATCAAGGCGATCCCGCTCACCGGAGCGCACTCCGTCACCGTCCCCGGCGCCGTGGATCTGTGGGCGACGCTACTCGAACGGCACGGCTGCAAGGGGATCGACGCGGCGTTGCAGCCGGCCATTCGCGCCGCCGAAGATGGGTTTGTGGTCAGTCCGCGCACCGCGTGGGACTGGGCGCGCAACCGCGAAAAATTGCGCAACGGCATCAACGTCGCGCGTTATTTCCTTTTTGACGGCGAAGCCCCCGCAGTCGGTACGGTTATTCGGCAACCTGCGCTTGCCAGCACCTTGCTGACCATCGCGGCAAAGGGACGCGACGGCTTCTACCTCGGAGAGATTGCCGAGGATATCGTCACGACCCTGCACGATGCGGGGGGACTGCATACCGCGGAAGATCTCCAACGCCACAGGACGGACATCGCAGCGGCCATCAGCACGCATTACCGGTATCATCAGGTCTGGCAGTGTCCCCCGAACTCTCCCGGCGTCACCATGCTGATCATGCTCAATGTGCTCAGCGGCTTCGATCTGCCGCGGTACGCGCCTCTGAGCGTCGAGCGATTGCATCTGCAGGCGGAAGCAGCACGGCACGCTTACCTGGCGCGCGAGCGGCACGTCGGCGATCCGCGGTTTTCGGCCGTGGACTTTAAAACGCTGCTGTCTACGCAATTTGCTTCGGCAATTCGCGACCAGATCCGGCTCGACCGCGCCAGCGAGCTGCCGCCGGCGGACGCGCCGATGCATCCGTCCACCGTCTACCTTTGCGTGGTCGACCGCGACCGCAATGTATGCTCGTTCGTCAATTCGCTCGCGCATGCGTTTGGATCCGCCGTGGTTGCCGCCAAGTCCGGCGTCCTGCTGCAGAACAGAGGTGCCGGGTTCCGCATCGAGCCGGGTCATCCAAATTGCATCGCCGCGGGCAAGCGCCCGTTGCACACGCTTATTGCCGCGCTCGTCAGCAAAGACGGCCGCGCCGTCATGCCGTTCGGCGTGATGGGCGGTCAGTTCCAGCCCATCGGCCAGGTGCACCTGCTGAGCAATATGCTTGACTATGGCATGGACGTGCAGAGCGCGCTCGATCTGCCGCGCGCCTTTCACTACGACGGCGTGTACCGCCTCGAATCCGGTGTTCCGGCGGCGACGATGTCCGGACTCGAACGGCTCGGCCACGTGGTCGTGCGATCTGAGCAGCCCTTGGGCGGCGGCCAAGCTATCCAGATCGATTGGGACCGCGGCGCGCTGGTCGGCGGCTCTGATCCGCGCAAGGACGGCTGTGCATTGGGCTACTGATGGCCGCGCGCGGCCGAGACGGAACATAGCCAATGCGGCGCGCTGCGGGTATAAGCCTTGACCTTTGCGTTGTCGTGAAGCCGCTGCGGAGCGCCGGACGATGATGAATGTGCATGCCAAGGCATGGCCGTGGCCGACGGCACCGGATCTGCCCAGGCGCGAAGTTGATCCCATCGTGCTGCAGATCGTCGAAGGCACGCTCAATTCCATCGAGGCGGAAATCGAATACGCCATCGAGCGCACCGCGCGCTCGCCGATGATCCGCGAAGCCCACGACTATCGCGTCGGCCTGTTCGACCGCTATTGCCGCAAGCTCACCGGCCGCTCCTACTCGGCGATGCCCAACGCCGTGGTGCGCGATTTCCCGCCGCATACCATGCAGCCCGGCGACGTGTTCCTGATGAACGACACCTATCTCACGGAGGGCTCGATCGGGCACCTGCCGGATCTGTGCAGCACGGTGCCGGTGTTCCATCAGGGCGAGGTCGTCGCCTACATCCAGGCCTTCGGCCATCACGACGACATCGGCGGCCGCGTGCCCGGCTCGATGCCAGGTACGGCGACGACGGTATTCGAAGAAGGCCTCGCAGTGCCGCCGATCAAGTTTTATAGCGCCGGCGTGCGCAACGACGCGGTCTTCACCATCATCAAGCGCAACACCCGCGTCCCCGAGACACTCGCCGCCGATCTCGACAGCGAGGTGCAGGCCTGCCTGATGGGCGCCCGCCGCATGGCGGAGCTGTTCGAGCGCTTCGGCCGCGAGACCGTCGAGGCCTGCTTCCAGGCTATCCTCGATACCTGCCGGGATATTTTCCGCAATGAATTGCTGCCGAAGATCGCCGACGGCGAATATCGCTGGCAGGACTATGTCGAGCACGACGGCGTCACCGATCCGAAGCTGCACAAGCTGGCGCTGACGCTGAAGAAACAGGGCGATCGCATCACGCTTGATTTCACCGGCACCGATCCGCAATCGAGCGGTCCAATCAACTGGCCGGCGGACTATGCCGGCGGCGCTTTTCTGATCAAATGGATCGCGCCGATCCTGCGCAACCTCGCCGACACGCCGGAGCGCGCCGCGGAAATTCACGTCAACGAAGGAGTCTGCGAAGTTTTTGAAGTCGTGTTCCCGCCGAAAGGCACACTGATCACGCCGGAATGGCCGGCCGCCACCAACGCGCGCTCGTTCGTGCTGCTGCGCTGTCTCGGTCTGCTCGCCGGCGTCGTGGCGCAAGCCGCGCAGGGGCGCATGCCGGCCGATCAGGAGACCATCCGCTACACCGGATTTTACGGCACCGACCGCAACGGCAAGCCGTTCCTCTCCCGCGAGGTTTTGGGCGGCGGCTCCGGCGGCCGCTATTACGCCGACGGCAACGACGCCATCCACATCGTGCCGGACTCGCGCAATCAGCCGGCCGAATTCACCGAGACGCGGTTTCCGTTGCTGGTCGAGCAACTGGCGCTGCGGATCGACTCCGGCGGCGCCGGCAAGCGCCGCGGCGGATTGGGCTACGACAAGCATTACCGGGCGCTAGTCGATTGCCGCACCATCGTTACCGCCGACCGCGTCCGGCTCGGCTGCTACGGCCTCAATGGCGGCAAGGCGGGCAAGCCGTTTTGCGTGACCGTCGATATCGAAGGCACGCCGCGCGATCTCGGCGGCCTGGTCGACGGCGAGCCGGTGCGGGCCGGAGAGATCGTGCGCGTCGTGACCACAGGCGGCGGCGGTTGGGGTGACCCGCTCGAGCGCGAGCCCGAACTAGTTCAGCGCGATGTGATCGAAGGCAAGGTTTCGCCAGCGGCGGCACGCGCCGATTACGGGGTCGCGCTCAAGCCGGACGGCGAAGACTCTTTCATCATCGACGCTGCGGAAACTTCGGCCTTGCGCGAGAAGCTCAAGTCCGGTCGGCCGCGCGAGAACGCCATGATCGACCGCGGTGCCGGCTTTGAGAAAATGCTCCGCGGCGAAGTCAAGCCGTGGACGCGGACCGCCTGACAAGAAATCCCACCAGCAAGGACTAAGCGTAATGGCCATTGAAGTCGCCAAAGTCGAATTGAAGAATGTGCAGGACGCTTCCGGCATGGAGGCTTTGATCGGCAAAGGTCAATTCCGCGCCGACGAGGTCATCGCCGTCGTCGGCAAGACCGAAGGCAACGGCGGGGTTAACGACTTCACCCGCATCCTTGCCGATCAGGCGTTTCGCGCGGTGCTGCGCAAGCTCGGCAGCCGCTCCGAACAACAGATCGCCAAAATCCCGATGGTCTGGTCGGGCGGCTGCGACGGCATCATCACCCCGCACGCGACGGTGTTCGCGCGCAATGCCAAGACCGGCCCGGCGTCCAAATCGCGGCTCACCATCGGCACGGCGATGAGCGTCGAAATCCTGCCGGAAGATATCGGCCGGCCGGCGATGGTCGAGAAAGTCGCCGATGCGGTCCGCGCCGCGATGCGCGACGCCGGCATCGACGATCCGAAAGACGTGCACTATGTGCAGACCAAGACGCCGCTCTTGACCGTCGACTCGGTGAGCGAAGCGCATACCCGCGGCAAGGAAGTTGCCTGCGAAGTGCACGATTCCATGGGCGTATCGAATGGCACGACCGGCCTCGGCATTGCCGTGGGCTTACGCGAAATCAAAATGCCCAAGGCCGAGGAGATCTGCCGCAACCTCGACCTTTATTCCTCGGTCGCCTCCTGTTCGTCGGGCGTCGAGCTGACGCAGGCGCAGATCGTGCTCCTCGGCAACAAAAATGGCGCCGGCGGCCGCTATCGCATCGGCCACGCGGTGATGAAGGACGCCATCGACATCGACGGCATCTACGATTCCATTCGCAATGCCGGGCTGGAATTACCGGAGCGGCCGCGCGCCGAAGATCTGAAAGGGCGGCTGGTCAACTGCTTCATGAAATGCGAGGCCGACCGCACCGGCAAGCTGCGCGGCCGGCGCCAGATCATGCTCGACGATTCCGACGTGCCGTGGCATCGCCACGCCAAGGGCGCGGTCGGCGGCGTCGCCGCGGCGGCGATCGGCGATCCGGCGGTGTTCGTCTCGGTCGACGCCATGCACCAGGGGCCGCAGGGCGGCGGACCCTGCATCGCCATCATCGACGCCGGGGAGTAGGGCATGCGACCGGCAGCCGCGCGGCACGAGCTGAAAGAGCCGACCACGGCCGGCGCGGCGCTGGTGCGCAAATCGGCGCGTGAGCTGGCGCGGCTGATCGCCGCGCGCGCGGTCAGCCCGGTCGAAGTGCTCGACGCCTATCTTGCGGTGATCGCAACGCTCAATCCCAAGCTCAATGCCATCGTAACGCTCGCCGCCGACCAGGCGCGCGACGCCGCGAAGCGCGCCGAAAACGCCGTCATGAAGGGCGAGCCGCTCGGCCCGCTGCACGGCCTGCCAATCGGGGTCAAGGACGTGACGCCGACCGCCGGCATCCGCACCACCTTCGCGTCGCCGCTGTTCAAGGATTATGTGCCGGCGGAGGACGCCGAAGCGGTGCGCCGCCTCAAGGCCGCCGGCGCCATCGTGCTCGCCAAGACCAATACGCCGGAATTCGGATGCGGCGCCAACACCACCAACGCGCTGTTCGGCCCGACCCGCAATCCGTGGAATCCGGCGTTGAGCCCGGCCGGTTCTTCCGGCGGCTCGGCGGTCGCCGTCGCCGCCGGCATGCTGCCGATCGCCCAGGGCACCGATTTCGGCTGCTCGATCCGCATCCCCGCCGCGTTCTGCGGCATTGTCGGAATCCGGCCGACGCCGGGATTGACACCGAGCCGTCCGCTGCATCTGCCCTGGGATCCCGGGCAGGTCCACGGCCCGTTGGCGCGTGACGCGGAAGACGCCGCGCTTTTCCTTGACGCGATCGTCGGCTTCAGCCGCTTGTCGCCGATATCGGTGGCGCCGCCGTGGCAGAGCGCGCTCGCCGAGCTTGAGCGCCGCGAGGACATCAAAGGGCTGCGCGTCGCCTACGTTTCCGACATCGCCGGCATCGGCGTCGAGGCGGAAATTGACTCGATCTGCCGCGACGCCGCTGCGATCTTGGCCGAGCGCGGCGCGCAGGTGGAGCAGATCGAATTCGATGCGAGCGGCGGCCGCGCCGCGTATCAGACCTGGCGCGGGTTCTGGATGGTCGGCCAGCAATACGAGCGGCTCACCCAGATCGATCAGTTCGGGCCCAATCTCAGGGGCAATGTTGAAGCCGGGCTGAAGCTGACCTCGCTCGACTTTGCCGCCGCCGAGCTCAAGCGCGAGGAGATGTTCCAACGCTTCCGCAAGCTGTTCGAGCGGTACGATGTCCTGCTGACGCCGGCGGCGCCGGTGAAACCGTATCCGGTCGAGAAGAACTTCCCCGACCACATCAACGGCCGTAGCTTCGAGAATTACATCGACTGGATCGCGCCGGCTTATCTGATCACGCTGATGAGCCTGCCGGCCGCCACCGCGCCCGCCGGCTTGTCGCAGGACGGACTACCCGTCGGCATGCAGATCGTGGCGCCGCGGTTCGAAGAGCCGCTGATCCTGCGCGTCGCTCGTCTCATACCGAGTCCGGCTGATTGATTCCTAAGATTTCTGGGATTCACGGGCGGAATCGAAGCGGTTAGCATGCGTCGTCATGATTCGTCAGAGGGCACGATCATGACGATTATCAAGGCCCAGTTGAGCA